>ENA-OPCL01000786-OPCL01000786.1-human-gut-metagenome-genome-assembly--contig:-NODE-786-length-25951-cov-2.430568_pt1 | contig 25951 bp, 10 predicted proteins | sample MGYA00241251_ERZ501482 | MGnify/ENA primary metagenome ERZ501482 (study PRJEB25962, sample SAMEA2042581) | human gut metagenome | biome: human gut; feature: human-associated habitat; material: faeces... | reverse complement strand
CGCCGTCACATCGTAGAACTGGGAAAAACCGGATTCACATTCATCTATGACGAACTGGAAGCCGAAGAACCTGTCACTTGGAGCTATCTGCTACATACGGTCACCAATCCGATGAATGTCAATATGGTAAACGAGTTTGTGCACGTTCAGGCTACCAGTAAGAACGGCATTTCCGACGCCTACCTACTGGGCAGTGATGAATTGAAGACAGACACTACCAGCCATTTTTTCACTCCTGCCACCAATTGGCTGCGCGCCGACGACAAAGGAAACTTCAAGAAGTATCCGAACCATTGGCATTTCACCGCCACTTCAGGCAAGCACAAAGTGTATCGTTTTGTCACTATTATTCATACCCATATCAACAAAACCACTCCCGACAAACCGTTCTCCATACCGCAACGTCTGAAAGACGGCAGCATCAAGATGGGAAGCTGGATCATCAAGGCCAACGTATCTTCCGAGGGCAAACCTTCGTTCGATGTACGTTTCCCAAGGCCCCAGTACGATGCGGCAGTGACCTACGACGGTGACGTGACCGTAGTACGCGAAGACGGTTACGAAACAACTTTAAGAGACAAATTACCCGAACTGGAAATCTAATAATACCGAAAAACATATGAAATCGAATAGATTCATGCAACGGGGCTTTACCCTGACACTCTACCTGATGGTATCGTTATTGGTGGGAGCGCAAACTCCCAAGAAGCCGCGTATGCAGACTTCCGCTTCCCCAAAAGAAACGATATATAAATCTTGGGAAGATATGCAAGCCGAACTGAAAACAAAGAGTACACCTGCCAAAGCTCCTGCACAGACCGGCAAAAGCAATGCTGCCAAGAATAAAACGGTTAACAAAGCGCCCAAGGAGAAAAAAACGGCAACTCCCACAAAGTCCTACATCGCCCTGAAGACTAACGTGCCTTTTCTGGCAGTAGGCATACAAAATCTGGCAATAGAAATAAAACTACACAAACATATCTCCATTGACTTCCCTGTGATGTGGAGCATCGGAGATATCGAGCGTGAGCATGGACTGCATACCATCGCTTTCCAACCCGAAGGGCGCTGGTGGTTGAAGTCTGCAGGCGAAGGACACTTCTTCGGTCTGCACGCCCATGCCGCCTGGTTCAACCTGAAATGGGAAGATACGCGTTATCAAAGCGAGCAATATCCTTTGTTGGGCGCCGGCATCAGTTATGGTTATAAGTTGCCTTTTTCCGAACACTGGGGAGCCGAATTTACGCTTGGTGCGGGATATGCCAACATGAAATACAATACATATTACAACATAGAGAACGGCGCAAAGCTGGATACCCGTAAACGTAACTATTGGGGTATCACCCGCGTAGGCGCATCCTTGGTTTACCGTTTCTAATACCTGCAAGATTATGAAGAAGAACTCATACACACCGCTTTTCAAAAGTATTTGTTGCCTGCTGTTGTCCCTGACAATGACTGCCTGCAGCCTTTACGAACATCCCGAAATGACCGAAAACGGAGAAATAGGAATAGACCCTACGGCAGTAAACGTCAACATCAACCTGTCTCTGCAACTGAAAACAGACGAGGCGGCCAATGACGAGGTTGCTTCCCGCGCCGACGCCGAAACCGGATACCGCCACCGCATTATTGTGGACGCTTATCTGAACCGCATCCTTTCCAAACGACAGGTTGTCTACAAAGAACTGACCGAAGCGGCAAAGCTGGATATGGAACTCAATCTGAAACTCCATGCACGCGACTATCAACTGGTGATATGGGCAGACTACGTCAGTGAAGACAGTGATGATGATCTTTTCTACAACACCACTACGCTCGCCCCTGTCATCTCGCCCGAAACCTATCTTGGAAACTCGGAGTATAAAGATGTGCTTTATAGCTGTCAGGAGCTGAACTTAAGTAAATATCGCAACCAATGGAATGCCCAAGTAGCATTGAATCCCGAAATGAAACGTCCCACCGCACGTTATGAACTCATAGCCAACGACATAGAGACGTTTATGGCAAACGGTGCGAAAGCGGGCAGCAAATATACCATGACCGTACGCTATCTGGGTTTCTACGACACAGGCTTCCACACGTTGGATGGCATCAGCAAACATGGTTTGCAGTACGTCACATACAAACGCACGATTACCGTTCCCCAAGAAGGAACGCAAGAGATGAGCATTGCTTTCGACCACATCTTCGTACCCGAAAATGGCGAAGTGCCCATTGCCGTAGAGTTGAGTAATGATAAAAACGCACTGCTGGCACGCACCTACCTGACCCTGCAATGCAAGACAGGCGACCGCATCGTGAAGCGTTCCAACTTCCTTACCGCCGACCCGTCCGGAGGTATCGGTGTAGATCCCGGCTACGACGGAACGATAGATGAGGATCTGACCGTAGAATAAGAATCAATGAGAATCAATAATAATTATATAACACTTTAATATTTCTAAGATTATGAAAAGAAGTTTACTAAACATCGCAATGGCTGCATTTATCAGCTGTTTTGCAGCTTGCAGTGAAGAAGAAATTATCGCCACCCAGGACGGAACTCCCAAGGAAGTAACCGTCATGGCACAAGTTCCTACGAATCCGGCTACACGCAGCGTAGGAGTAGACAATGTAATTGGTGACAACCAACTGCGTTGTATCCTCTCCGTTGTGAACAGTGCAGACAATTCAGAACTTACCCGCATAGAAAAACTGGTAGGTGCAGATGATACCAAAATATCATTCACTTTTACAGTAGGCAGTGACGTAGATTACAATTGCTTGTTCTGGGCAGATTATGTAGATAATAATGTAAGTAAATCCGGTGAAAGATATGCCGATAAGTACTACAACACAACCAATCTGCAAGGTATCAGTGTAAAGGTCGACAATACCAACGCAGCCAACAACGCCAAATTGTTCAACAATGCCGCTGCCGATGCCTTCTGTGGTGTACTTCCTAAAGCCTACATTGACGATTCTCAAACACCGAGCATTGCTTTGAAGCGTCCGTTTGCCAAACTGAACCTGAAACCTGAGGCTGGCGATGAATGGGCAAACCAAATCACAGCAATGGATATAGAATTTAATATGCCGGGAGAGTTCAACATGTTGACAGGTAAAGCTGCCGGTTCCAAGACGCTCGTGAAAGCAACCGGAGTATCCAAAGTTGAAAACGCTTATTTCTCAACATTCTTGTTCATTGAAAATCCCGAAACAGCAAAGTTCAATGATGATATCAAAATAAGTTTCGTCAAACCGGGCTCCGAAACTTCCGAAACAGTAACAAGAACTATCAAAGGAGGATTTAATATTAAACCGAATAATGAAATTAATGGCGAAGCCAACCTCTCTAAAGAACAAGATATTACTGTGGATGTAACCGTTGACGGTAAGCCTGAAGATCCAAATGCACCGAAAGTAGGAGATTACTTCTATGCTGACGGCACTTGGGGAACAGATGCAGCTAACACAAACGGTTCACAAGCTATAGGGGTTATCTTCCATATAGAAAGTGAAGATGCACCGTTGGATACCGATAACTATAACGGAGTGAATTTTACTGATAATAAAGTACATGGATGGGTAGTGACGCTGACTCAAAGTGAAAAAACAGTTTGGAGTTCTACTGAAGATGAAAATCATACCCAAATTGAAGGAGTGGGAACAGCTAAAAACCCTACAGATGACTACAACGGATACTCAAACACTTTAGCTATCGCCACCCAAGAAAAAAAGGCAGCATACAATCTATGTCAGAATTTTACAAAGCCAAACTCCGAAGTAGCCTCTACTGCTTGGTATTTACCCGCTATAGGACAGCTCAGTGTATTGAAGGATAACATTGACAAAGTAAATGAAAGCCTGGAGAAAATCGATAGTGCCGATAAACTTCCTAAAGCAAACGAAAACACTAATTATTGGAGTAGTTCATACAACAAGGAGACACTTACAACAGCTACAATTAAGTTTTACCAATTGCAATATGATTCATCATCTACTACTAGCTTCAAATTCAGAAGTGATATACCGAAGAATAAGGCAGGTGTAGTTCGTGCCGTCCTGACTTTCTAACTCCCATTAACGGCCTTATATCAATTCCAAGAAAGGCAAGCCCCCTTCATCCTTGCCTTTCTTCATTAAGTTTTGTCATTCAGAGCGTAGCGAAGAATCTCCTCTCTCACTATTCATAAAAATAAGTAATTCTTCCATTTCGTTCTGAATGACAAAGCTAAATATCAACATTCCCCTAAATTAAAAAAAGAGAAAAAGCCTTCTAACAAAAACGACGGCTTCCTTACATGAAAACGCCTAAGAATCGCAAGCTGTTATTTTCAAAGCATTAGCAACTATATAGAATATACCATTATGAAACAAAGTTCCTGCCTACGGTTATTGCCTTATCTCTTTGCTGTCCTACTGTTGTTCTGCGCCTGCCATGACGATGCAATGCCCGAACAACCGGCTTCCACCGACACCGAAAACTCCGAAGCACTTGATGCCTATCATGACAAGATACGAGAGAAACCTTATCCCAAAGCAGACAATGAACTTTATCTGAACCCCTCGCCCCTCATCGTTCCACAAACCATGAAGACCGGCGCCAAGCTGCAATTCTCCCTTTCACGCAGCAAAAACTTCGACACACCCGAAACCGTCACCTCACAAGCCGTAGCGTGGTGTATGTTCAACCCCCATAAAAAGCTGGAAAACGGCACATGGTACTGGCGTTTTCGCAACATCTCCGCCGACGGAGCCGAAGAAGCATGGAGCGAAATCCATCCATTCGAAGTAAAAGAAACGACTCCCGTTTTCGTTACCCCGCCGTTCGAAACATTCCGACAATATGCACCCCACACTTACCCTCGCCTCTACTGCTTTCTGGACGACCGAATTCAGGAAGCACGACAAGAAGCAAGCTCACATTCCGAATACCAGCGACTGATCCAAAACGCCGCCAATGCCCTCAAAGCAGACCTGACTGCCATCGGCAACCCATACAGCCAAATCAATGTCATCAAAAGATACGTACAAAGCCTTTATCAAGCCTACTATCTGACACAGCAGGAGACCTATGCCAAACGCCTGCACGAACTGCTGCAACTATTGCTCAACACCCCTGTGAGCGATGCCGTCCTGTTTGCCGACAACTTCGGGAGCACCAACATCGCTTACTGCTTCCTCAAGCCCTACGATTTGCTCTACAAACGACTAAGCAGCGAAGAACGCCAAAGTGTAGAAAACTTGTTGATGCGTGTACTGCGCTTTTATTATCCGCAACAACAGGGTACGCAGGAAAACCGCATCTTCGATAATCATTTCTGGCAACAAAACCTGCGTGTACTCTTTCAAGCCACTTTCCTGCTCTACGATAATGAAGCCCTGCAAGATGAAGTGTTGCCCATAATGGAATATTACTATGAACTGTGGACAGCCCGCGCACCGGCTTCCGGCTTCAACCGGGACGGAATGTGGGCCAACGGAACAGGCTATTTTAACAACAATGTGTATACACTGTTTTATATGCCGATGCTCCTCTCGCACATCACACGCAAAGACTTCCTGCTGCATCCCTGGTATCGAAATGCCGGACAGGCGCTCACTTTCACCTGTCCGCCGGAATCCAGGAATATCGGTTTCGGTGATAATAGTGAAAAATATACCACGTCAACCTACCAATATGCGGCTTTCGCCGATTTTCTGGCACGAGAAACGGAAGACGGATATGCAGGCTGGTATGCCCGGCAAGCGGCAAAGACTTTAGTCCGCGACAACGACATGCGTCTCTACCGTATGGCAAGCAATACGCTCTCCTATGGAACGGAACTTCCGGCAGACTGCCCGAAACTCATCTGGTACAAAGATGCGGGTGAAGTAGCGATACACAGTGACCTGACGAATCCCCGGAACGACTTGGCGCTGGCCTTCCGTTCCAGCACATTCGGTTCGGGAAGCCATACGGTCTCCAACCAAAATGCGTTCAACCTGCTCTACCGCGGCGCAAACATATATCGCAGCAGTGGCTACTACACCAGCTTCTCCGATGCCCACAACCTGATGTCTTATCGCCACACCCGCGCCCACAACACGATACTGGTCAACGGCATCGGACAGCCTTACTCCATGCAAGGCTATGGCAACGTGATGCGCGCCATGGGAGGTGACAACCTCTCCTACTGTTTGGGCGACGCTTCCAAAGCATACTCCGGCATCAGCACAGATCCCATTTGGGTGGAAGCTTTCGAAGCAGCCGGCATCACACAAACCCCAGAGAACGGGTTCGGTTCCACACCGCTCACTCTATACCGCCGCCACGTACTGATGCTGCACCCCGACATCGTCGTCATTTACGATGAGCTGGAGGCTAAAGAAGCCGTACGGTGGGACTGGCTGCTACACAGCCCCACCGAGTTCAGCATCGACAGCAACCGGCAAACGGTAACCACTTGCAATACGGAAAAAGCTTTCACCGCCACTACCAGCCTGTTCAGCAACGAACAGATAACCCTGTCGCAAACCGACCGTTTCACCGTACCGCCTCCCGGAGCATCCGATACTACCTATCCCAACCAGTGGCACCTGACGGCTTGCATCAACGGAAAAGCAAAAACACGCATACTTGCCGTCATCCAGATAAAACCCGACAACGATACTCCCGTCAAGATACAACGTAACGGAAATATCCTGACCTGCGGTTACTGGACGATAGAGGCCGGGCTGGATGCTTCTTCACCTGCCATGCTGAACGTAACGCACAGCATGAAGAAGTCGTCCTTTCACTATGGCAACGCCTCCCTTGTGCTGGGCGGACAATCCTATGTGCCTGCCGACCGTAGTTCGTCTATACTCTATGATAAGATAAATGGAGAATACCTCGTCATGGAACAGGCAGACCATCGGCCGCTTTCAACCCGCGCCTCAAACCGTTAAATCCGTAGGTAACGGGCACGAACAAATATGCCGCAAAGCTATCATATTGAAAAATAATTCCATATCTTTGCCCAATAACCTTATTCTTCATCGGACATGACAAAATATATATTATTTTTCATCGGGTGCTGCATATTGTTCGCGCCCCTTCGTTCACAAAACGTAGAACCGATCAAGTTCGTCCACATCGGTCTGAATGAAGGGCTTTCGCAAAGTACCATATTCGGCATCACACAGGATAAACAGGGAAACATGTGGTTCGCCACCTATAACGGGCTGAATAAATACAACGGCTACGACTTTACCGTTTATCAACACGATGAACACAACCCACACAGCATTAGCAACGATATAATCCGCAGCTGTACCGCCGACAGGCTGGGCAAGATATGGATAGGAACCGATAGCGGACTTTCATTCTACAATGCCGACAAAGACCGATTTGAAAACTTCTCTTCTGAAGACAGAGGGGAGCAAGTACCCATCAATGGCATCGTGGAGTTCAACGATCACGAATTACTGCTGTTTTCCAACAAAAAAAAACTGTTACTGTTCAACACCGAAACCTCGCAGTTCTCCTGTAAAATGCCGGAATCTTCCTTAGAATCCCTTTCGCCTACGGTTGTGGCCCGGCAAGGAGATTACATCTATATCGGCAGCAACAACAAAGTTTATACTTATTCCCTCGCAGCAAACACACTGAGCAGCTTCGTATTAAGTGACAATCTGAAAGATAAAAATATCACAGCCATTCTGCAGCAATCACCCACCCGGATTTGGATAGGCACCGAAGGAGGCGGACTTTTTCTATACAATCCGCAAACAGGGACAATCAAAAATTACAGTCATACGTCCAAAACGGCTAATTGCATCAGCTCCGATTATGTACGTTCACTTGCACTCGACTCCCAGCACCGGCTGTGGATAGGCACCATCAACTCCCTGAATATTTACAACGAGCAAGAAGACAACTTCAACATTTACACCAGCGACCCGCTGGAAAACGGAAGTCTTTCGCAAATGTCCGTACGTAACATCTTCATGGACACACAGGGTGGAATGTGGCTGGGCACTTATTTCGGAGGAATCAATTATTATCATCCGCTGAAAAACCGCTTCCGGAATCTGCAATTCACCGCCAAACCCAATTCGCTGAACAGCAACATCATCAATTGCATCCGGGAAGATGCACAGAAAGGCCTTTGGATAGGAACTAATGGAGGCGGAGTAAATTACTATAACCCCCAAACCGGGAAATTCACCCACTACACCCAAAAGGAAGGGCTTGGATCGAATGATGTGAAAGCCATCTACATAGATGAAGCGAACAAACAGGTTTACATCGGTACACATACCGGAGGTCTCAGCATTCTTCATCGCCGGTCAGGACAGATAGAGACCTACAACCGAAACAGCAGGGAAAAAAATATCTATGCCATCGAGCCGACAGAAACAGGAGATTTCTGGATGAGCGGCATGAGTTCCATTCTCAGGTTCAACCCCTCGCAGTTATCTTTTTCCAGCATAACCACCCAATCAGACGGGCGGCCGTTTCTCCGGGAACGCGTTTCGAACTTTTTTCGCGACAGCAAACATCGCTTATGGCTCATCAGCGAAAAAGGACTGTTTGCCTATACCGAGCAAAACGGAAAATTACACAACTACCCGATACCTGCATTAGACTCCATCAGCCGTAAATTCATCAATTGTCTGTATGAAGCACACGATGGAACATTCTGGATAGGTACTCGAAGCGGCATCTGCCGCCTGAATGAAAAAAGCCAGGAAGTCACTCTATACACAACAGCGCATGGACTGCCCAATAATGTAGTACATGGGATATTGGAGGATTCTTATGGAAAACTTTGGATTAGTACCGACAAAGGTATCAGTTGTCTGCACCCCTCTACCGGAAAGTTCCGTAACTTCACTAACAATGACGGGCTACAAAGCAATCAGTTTACGGCTGCCTGCCAACGAACCGCTGACGGACAAATGTATTTCGGCGGAATTAACGGCATTACGACATTCCGCCCGGAAGAAGTGGTAGATAATCCATATATACCACCGGTTGTCATCACTCAGTTACGGCTTTTCAACAAGATCGTTTTTCCGGATGATGAAACAGGAATACTGGAGAGAAACATCAATGAAACACGTAGCATTACATTCACCGCCCAACAATCCATGTTCTCGTTGGAGTTTGTGGTATCCAATTACGCCTCAGGCACTCATAATACCTTTGCCTACAAACTTGACGGATACGACAAGGAATGGTATTATACAAACTCGCAACGCGTGGTCTCGTATTCAAATCTGCCGCAAGGCACTTACCGTTTTCTCGTAAAAGCAGCCAACAATGACGGCAAATGGAATGAAACACCCACCGAGCTGGAGATTATCATTCTGCCTGCCTGGTACAAAACCTGGTGGGCATCCCTCTTGTTTGCAGCAGCTTTCATAGCCGCCACAGTTTTCGTCTTCCGCTATTTTTGGATTCGGAAAAGCATGAAAGCTGAGATACAAATGGCACAGATAGACAAGGAACGACAAAAAGAAGTAAACGAAATGAAGCTACGTTTCTTCATCAACATCTCCCACGAACTGCGCACCCCACTCACCTTGATACTGGCTCCGCTCCATGAAATGCTCAACAAAGTGAATGACCGGTGGCAACACAAGCAACTGGAACTGATGAAACAAAATGCTACCCGGTTGTTGCATCTAGTTAATCAACTGTTGGATTACAGGAAAGCCGAACTGGGAGTCTTCGGTCTGAAAGTAAAACCGGCCCAAGTACACCGGATTATTGAAAAGAACTTTCGGTTCTATGAAGCGTTGGCACAACGAAAGGGAATACAATATGACTTCTGCTCGGAAGTGGAAGATAAAGAAATACTCTGTGATCCCAATTATCTGGAGCTGATTGTGAATAATTTGTTATCCAATGCTTTTAAGCACACAGAAGAAGGGCAGAGTATCACTGTATCATTGAAAGATACCGGAAACAACCTTCTTTTACAAGTCAAAGATACCGGCAACGGAATACCCTTGGAAGAACAGAAAAAGATATTCGAACGGTTCTATCAAGTCAAAAGCAGTCATACCGGCAGCGGTATCGGACTTTCGTTAGTGCAACGCCTGGTGGAACTTCATCATGGACATATCGAACTGGACAGTGCAGAAGGCGTTGGAAGCACCTTTTCCATTTTCCTGCCTATTGACAAGAAGTTTTATCGTCCGGAAGAATTTCAGCAGGAAAGCACCATAGCAGAAATAGAACAAAGCTACTCTGTCAATCCACAGGAAATGTATGTTGCAGACGCCGAAGAAGCCTCCGAAGAAGAAACGGAAGAAGAACCGGAAAAACCAACAAAACCTCGGCAGAAAGAAAGCATCCTGATTGTAGAAGACAATTCGGACATCCGCCAGTACCTCTGTGAAGAACTGGGCAAATTGTACAATGTTCTGGAAGCGAAAAATGGCAAAGACGCATTGGAAATAATGAAAGAGCAGGAAATAAATCTTATATTGACGGATGTCATGATGCCCGTAATGGACGGCCTGCAGCTATGCAAGCAAATCAAACAGAACCTAAACACTTGTCATATTCCAGTCATAATCTTATCGGCCAAAGCCGATTTAGAAGAACAATTAGAAGGGTTGCATATGGGTGCGGACGATTATATTCCCAAACCTTTCTCCCTGACACTGGTGACAACGAAAATAAGAAACCTGTTCCGCACACGCTATCGAGCTATCCAATACTATTCAAATTCGCTGGAGATAGAACCGGAGAAACTGACCCTCAGTCCTCTGGATGAAGAAGTGTTGAAAAAGGCTATGGAAATTATGGAACAGCACCTTGACGATGTGGAGTTCTCTACCGAGGAGTTTGCACGTGAAATGTGTATGAGCCGTTCCAGCCTGCACCTGAAAATGAAAGCTCTGACAGGTGAGTCAACCAATGACTTCATCCGCAAGATACGTTTTAACAGAGCATGCAAACTTTTGAAAGAGGGAAGATACACAGTAGCGGAAATCAGTGTAATGGTAGGATTCAGTACCCCGTCTTACTTTGCCACCAGTTTCAAGAAGTATTTCGGTTGTTTACCCTCGGAATATATCAAGAACAAATGAGGGCCAATGGATGATTAATGATATAAATCAACAAACCATGACAAAATCTGTCTTCTTATCCATTTTACTTTGGATATTTATATACCCGCTTCGTGTGCGGGCCATAGAGTCAATTAACTTTATTCATATCGGAGTCAACGAGGGGCTGTCGCAAAACACAGTATTCGATATTACCCAAGACAAACAAGGCAATATGTGGTTTGCCACTTATGACGGACTGAACAAATATGACGGTTACGATTTTACTATCTACCGGCATAATGAGTCGGACCCGCATAGCATCGGCAGCGTGATCGTCAGAGCATGCATTACAGACACCCAAGGAAGAATATGGGCCGGCACAGAGGAAGGATTATCGCTTTACGATACCGAACAAGACAGATTTCAGAATTTCAGATATTCCAAAAATAAAAAGACGCTCGCCATCAACGGCATCATCGAAATAAATGAAAAGCAGTTGCTTCTCTACACAAACCAAAATGAAAACCTGCTGACATTCGATACTGAAACACACTGTTTTTCAGACAATCCTCTGCACCCTTCACTACTGAATATCCTGCCGACTGCTATTGCAAAGCAGGACAATCATATTTATATCGGGAGCTATAAAGGCGTGTTTTCCTACTCTATCTCCGACAAGACTTTAAAAAGCATCATGCCCGATAAACTAAAAGGCAAACAAATTCTCTCCATTTTACAGCAATCGCCTATTCTTCTATGGATAGGGACAGAGGGACATGGATTATACAAAGTTAATTTACAGACTCAGGAAATCACCAATTATGTCAATAATCCGAAGAACCCAAACAGCATAAGTTCCAATTATATACGCTCACTCACACTTGATCCGCAAAACAGGTTATGGATAGGTACCCTCAATTCACTAAGTATATATGATGAAAAGCATGATTCATTTAATAACCATACCAGCAACATAGAAATCAGCGGAAGTTTATCGCAAACATCCATTCGCGACATTTTCATGGATGCCCATGGCGGCATGTGGTTAGGAACCTATTATGGAGGGCTGAATTATTATCATCCACTTAAAAACCGTTTCCATAACATACAATTTACAGCAAAGAAGAACTCGTTGAACTGCAATACAATAGGATGTATCAAAGAAGATGCTCAAAAAGGAATCTGGATAGGAACAAATAACGGCGGTTTGAATCATTACAACCCCCATACACAGCAATTTACGCATTACATGAGAGAAGAAGGCCTCATGTCAAATGACATAAAAGACATATATATAGATGAAGCCAATGATTTGGTCTATATAGGCACACATACGGGCGGACTCGGTATTCTGCACCGTAAATCCGGACAAATAGAAATATTCCATAATGAAGAAGTAAAAAACATATATGACATAGAACCTGCCGCAAACGGAGAGTTATGGATGACCGGCATGTCCATGCTTGTCCGTTTTAATCCCCGGAACAAAACATTCCAATCCATAAACTCACAAATAGACGGACAGCCATTGGCAGAGGATCAGTTCACTTATTTTCTTCGAGACAGCAAAAGACGCCTTTGGATTGGCGGAGAAAAAGGACTGTCGGTATATACGGAAAAAGACAACGGTTTGCTAAACACGATGATAATACCGGAAAGCTCACCTCTTAACTATAAGTCCATAAACTGTATACATGAAGCTCGTAACGGGATCTTCTGGATTGGAACACGAAACGGAATCTACCGCTTTGACGAAAGTAAAAAAGAAACCAGACAATATACCACAGCACATGGATTGCCTAATAATGTCGTACATGGAATTCTGGAAGACTCATCCGGCAATTTATGGTTAAGCACCAATCAAGGGCTGAGTTGTTTCCAACCGAATACGGAAAAATTCCGCAATTATGCAGACAGCGACGGGCTTCAAAGCAACCAGTTCACCAACAACGCCCATTGCCGGACAGCAGACGGACAAATGTATTTCGGCGGCATCAACGGCATCACTCTGTTCCATCCGGAACAGATAGTGGACAATCCATACACTCCACCGGTTGTTATCACCCAACTGCACCTGTTCAACCGAAGGGTCTTTCCCAATGACGACACCGGCATATTGAAGACAGATATCAGCGGGACAAAAAGCATCACACTGTCGAGCAAACAGTCCATGTTTTCACTGGATTTCGTCGTATCCAACTACATATCAGGCAATCACAACACATTCGCCTATATGTTGCAAGGCTTCGACAAAGAATGGTACTACTCCAACAGCCTGCGCACAGTGTCCTACTCCAACCTGCCGGCGGGCACCTATCATTTCCTTGTAAAAGCCGCCAACAGCGACGGGAAATGGAATGAAACGCCCACAGAACTGGAAATCGTGGTGCTTCCTGTCTGGTACAAAACGTGGTGGGCTATCCTGCTGTTCGTCATCGCTTTTGTCTCCATCACCATTTTTATATTCCGTTATTTCTGGTTGCGCAAAAGCATGGAAGCGAAACTGCAAATGGAACGCGTGGACAAAGAGCGACAGAAAGAAGTGAGCGAAATGAAACTGCGTTTCTTTATCAACATCTCCCATGAATTACGCACCCCGCTCACCCTGATTCTCGCCCCGGTACAGGAAATGCTGGACAAAGTAAGCGACCGGTGGCTGCACAGGCAACTGGAACATGTACAGAAGAATACCAACCGACTATTGCATCTGGTGAACCAACTAATGGACTACCGGCGTGCCGAATTAGGTGTGTTCAATTTGAAAGTAAGGCTCAATCTGATACACAATGTGGTCGAAAAGAATTTCCTGTTCTATGAACGTCTGGCTCAACGCAAACGGATAGCCTATAACCTCAGTTCCAATGCAGAAGGACGTGAGATATTCTGTGATCCGGATTATATGGAACTGATTGTAAACAATCTGCTTTCCAATGCCTTCAAATACACAGGTGAAGGCAAGAACATCACAGTGACCTTGAAGGAAGAGAATCACGAGTTGCTCCTTCAGGTAAAGGATACGGGAAGCGGCATCCCCGTTGACAAGCAAGGCAAAATCTTCGAACGCTTCTATCAGGCAGACAACGAGCACTTGGGCAGCGGCATCGGGCTATCACTGGTGCAACGCCTCGTGGAGCTGCATCATGGGCGTATCGAGCTGGAGAGCGAAGAAGGTGTAGGGAGCACTTTCTCCATCTATCTGCCCACCGAGGAGTCGGCATACCTTCCGGAAGAGAAACAGGTTGAGTCCGAATCCATCGAGGAACAGAGAGTCTACACCACCAACAACCGGGACATGTATGTCATCGATACGGAAGACGAAGAGATTTCGGAAGGCGAAACAACCCCGGACGAGACGGCAGCTAAAGACGGACAAAACAAAGAAAGCATCCTGATTGTGGAAGACAATCCGGACATCCGCCAATACCTATGTGAGGAGTTGGGCAAAACCTACCATATACTGAAAGCAGAAAACGGAGAGGAAGCGTTGTCCATTGTGAAGGAGCAAGAGGTGGGCCTCATACTGACGGATGTCATGATGCCCGTTATGGACGGTCTGCAACTATGCAAACAGATAAAACAGAACCTGCGCACCTGCCATATACCTGTCATCATATTGTCTGCCAAAACCGACCTGAAAGAACAATTGGAAGGACTGCAAGTAGGTGCGGACGACTATATTCCCAAACCTTTCTCAATGATAATGATCGCTACCAAGATCAAGAACCTGTTCCGCACCCGCTACCGGGCTATCGAACACTATTCCAATTCCTTGAAAGTAGAGCCCGAAAAAGTAGCGCTTAATCCGTTGGACGAAGAGCTGCTGAAGAAAGCAATAGCCATTGTGGAGAAGCACATGGACAATGTAGAGTTTTCCACCGAGATATTCGCCCGCGAAATGTGCATGAGCCGTTCTAACCTGCACATCAAGATGAAAGCACTGACGGGTGAATCGGCCAATGACTTCATTCGCAAGATGCGTTTCAACCAGGCATCCAAGCTGTTGAAAGAAGGGAAATACACAGTTTCGGAAATCAGTGGAATGGTGGGTTTCAACACTCCGTCCTATTTCGCCACCAGTTTTAAAAAATACTTTGGTTGCCTGCCGTCAGAGTACGGAAAATAGTTTTTTTCAGACAAGATTAAAAGTCTATTCTACAAAAGTGAGACGGGTTTATACCACTTTTTATTATACACCATCACAAGCCAAGAAGCGGTAACTTCTCTACCTTTGTTTCAAACGGTAAGTAAAAACATTCATTATGAACAACAGTAAGAAATTTCTGACAGCTTTATTGTGCTTGCTTTATGTAGTCAATATACAAGCGCAGCATGAGACCACAACCTCTCCTGCCATCGATTACGAACTCTGGTACAACGAACCCGCAAACAACAGAGGTGGTGTAATTCCCATCAACGAGTCCGAACGTCCCATAGACATTGATTGGGAACGCTGGTCACTACCTATCGGAAACGGTTACATGGGAGCAAGTATTTTCGGCGGTACAAGCACCGAAAGGTTACAACTGACCGATAAGACCTTGTATATACGCGGGCTTTGGAGAGCTGAGACACAAACTTCATTCGGTGATTTGTATCTGGACTTCTTCCACGACCTCCGTACCAACTACCGCCGTAGCCTGAACCTCAACAAAGGTATTGCCGAAGTCAGCTACGAATACCAGGGCATAAAATACCATCGCGAATATTTTATGAGTTATCCCGACAATGTATTAGTCATCAAGCTGACTGCCGACAAACCCGGAAGCCTCTCTTTCAATGTTCGGCCTCAAATAGCACATCTCGTTCCTTTCGGTCCTCTGCAACGTACAGACACCATGACCATAGGGTATCTGAGTGGGCCTACACAAACCCGTTTCAGCTATAACGGACGGGAAGGAAAAGTCTTCGCCAAAGACGATATGATTACCCTGAGAGGAAGGACCGAATATCTGAAACTGATTTATGAGGCGCAAATCAAAGTGATACCAGTAAACGGCAGCATATCCGCTCGGAATGACTCTAACGCGGATCATGGTACTATTCGGGTAGAAAATGCCGATTCGGCTGTTATACTTCTGGCTTTAGGAACCAACTACCGTTTATCGCCTCAAGTGTTCTCCGCCAAGCCTTCCGAAAAGCTTAAAGGATGCCCCGACCCGCATGCAGAAATATCCCAACGTCTCACAAAAGCCGTACAAAAAGGATATGACCGGCTACGCGCAACTCATATCAGCGACTTCTCCTCCCTTACAGGAAGAGTACAACTGAATATCGGCAAAAAGAGCCCGCTTCCCACCGATCGCCTGTTGACTGCATACAGACAAGGGAAGCACGATACTTACTTGGAAGAACTGTTCTTTCATTACGGACGCTACCTGCTCATCAGCAGCGCACGTAAAGGAACATTACCTCCCACGTTGCAAGGCGTATGGAACCAGTACGAACTGGCTCCATGGAATGGTAACTATACCCACAACATCAACATACAAATGAACTATTGGCCCGCCTTCAATACCAACTTAATAGAACTTTTCGAAAGTTATGCAGATTATCACAAAGCTTATAGACCTATGGCTGAGCAATTCGCATCTAAATTCATCAAAATGCATCATCCGCAACATTTCTCCGGGAAGCCGGGTGGCAACGGCTGGACAATGGGTACAGGAGCAGGCGCCTATATGGTAGGAATGCCCGGCGGGCACTCAGGTCCCGGTATGGCAGCTTTCACATCCAAACTTTTCTGGGAGTATTATGCTTTCACCAATGACAGGCAAATCCTGAAAGAAACATCCTATCCTGCCGTACTGGGCGTAGCCGATTTTTTGAGCAAAGTGACCACCGACACACTCGGGCTCCTGCTTGCCAGCCCGTCCGCATCGCCAGAGCAGTATGCCAAAGCCACTAACCGCCCCTATCCTACCATCGGTTGTGCTTTCGACCAGCAAATGATATACGAAAATCATCAGGATGCCATTCGTGCCGCAGCTCTATTAGGAGACCGTAATAAAAACATCCGACTTTTTAAAGAGCAAAGCAAACGCCTGGATCCTGTACAGATAGGGAACTCCGGCCAAATAAAGGAATATCGCGAAGAGCAACACTATGGCGATATCGTATTGGAACAAAGCCACCGTCACATCTCACAACTCATCGGCCTCTATCCCGGTACCCTGATCAACGAAAATACTCCGGCATGGCTCGATGCCGCCAAAGTCTCTCTCAATCGTCGCGGTGATGTATCTACCGGCTGGTCTATGGCACACAAAATAAATCTCTGGGCACGTACCAAAGAAGGTAACCGCGCACACAATCTCGTTACCGCCCTGTTGGCAAACGGTGTTCACGAAAACCTCTGGACAACCTGTCTTGCCGTTCTTCGTTCCCCTTTCCAGATTGACGCCAACTTCGGCGGAACGGCAGGTATAGCAGAAATGTTGCTGCAAAGCCATGAGGGATATATACATGTCCTGCCCGCCCTACCCGATGCATGGAAAGACGGTTCATTCAAAGGACTTACCGCACGCGGTAATTTCGAAGTATCCGCCAACTGGAAAAAAGGGCAACTTGTGCAAACTGAAATTCTATCCGGACAGAATAACATCTGCATACTGAAATACCCAAATATAGCCCGGTCTGTCTTGAAAGATGCCGATGGAGCAACAGTTAAATATCAACCGATAGGAAAAGACAAGATATCATTCCGCACAAAGGCCAGACAGACTTATGTGGCAACAGACATCCCACCATATAAGACAATAGCAGCCCCGCAGGAACTGAAAGCCGACTTCAACGGAGATACCGTTTTCCTACAATGGAAATCCTCCAAAGATGCTACTGCCTACTCCATATACCGTACCCGTAACAATAATCCCGAATACGAGCTAATAGCAACAGGCATAAAACAACCGATATACGAATATACAGCTTCAGAGCTCAAAGATACCGATTATTTAATATTAAAGGTAATATCGCTTGATCAGGAAGGCAATGAAAGTAAAGCGGCGACTATCTGTGTTGAAAAAGAATAGTCATAGCGGTATCGGAACTATCAAAATAATGTAAAATTTCACCCTAATATGAGACAAACAGGGAAAATTGTACAGATTCAAAAGCCTATTCTACAAAAGTGAAAAGGTTTTAGACCTAAGTGGCAATTCATTTGACGCCCTTACAAGCCATTTTCACATCAACCCGATAACTTTGTTTTCGTTGACTTGGAATCCATTTAAGAACAATATAAAATGAAAAAACAGCTTTTTATCCTCTTGACATTCTGTCTGACACTGATTACCGTACAGGCCGGAAACATAATTTGCGTACACGAGAATGTGCGCGAAACCCCGTATCCGCAGCAAGGACACACCTTATATATAAACCCTGCCCCGCTGTTAGTGCCCCAAAGCGCCAAGCAGTCGGACTACCTGCAATTCAACCTGTCGCGAAGCAAAGACTTTTCGGACGCAAGTACCCTCCTGTCACAGCCCAAACCCTGGTGCATGTTCAACCCGCACAAGGTGCTGGAAAGCGGCACATGGTACTGGCGCGTGCGTTCGGTGAGCAAAGAAGGCAAAGAACTCCCTTGGAGCAAAACTTACAGCTTCACTGTAACCGATGACATACCTCAATTCGTCACCCCCGAAGCAAATGTTTTCCTGAACAACATTCCTCAGGCATACCCCCGCATCTATTGCTTCCTGAACGGTAATCTGGAAAAGGCGCGCAAGAAAGTGCGCTCCAATCCGGAATTCGAGAATATGATCAACGATTCGCGTAATGCACTCGGCTCCAATTACACCAACGACACCAAGCCATACAGGCAGATCACCCGCATGGCTGCCGAATGTGACAATCTGAATACCGCTTACCAAATGCTGCAACTGGATGTGTACGCCGATAAGATGGTGCAGAACGTACGTTGCCTGCTGGCAGTGGAACCCGACAAGAAAGTCATCAACAATGACTTCAATGCCGGAGAACTGATTTACACTCTGGCGTGCACCTACGAAAATTGTTACGACCGCTTCACTCCGCAAGAGCGCAAGCAAATGGAAGGCATCATTATGGACGTATTGTCACTCTATTATAAAAAACACATGATAGAGAAAGAAGAAACCCATATCTTCGACAATCATTTCTGGCAATTCGCTTTCCGTCACTTCATGCAAGCGGCACTGGTGATGTACGACAAATACCCGCTTGCCAAAGAATATCTGGAATATAGCTACGAGCTATGGACGGCGCGTGCTCCGGCATCCGGTTTCAACCGCGACGGCTCATGGCACAACGGAACAAGCTATTTCAGCGCCAATGCCGTCACTCTGGCTTACGTTCCCTCTTTATTCAGCTACCTGACGAAAACGGACTTCATGCAACACCCCTGGTATAAGAACGCCGGTCTTGCCCTATTGTATAGCTGGCAACCCCGGTCATTGAGCGCCGGTTTCGGTGACGGACATGAGAAGAACAACGGCAAGCCCCTGCGTATCCGAAGCGCCTTTGCCGACTTCATGGCACGTACCACCGGAGACCCCTATGCCGCATGGTATTCGTCCATCAACAACCGTTATAAGACGGAATCCGAAACACGCCTCTACCGGCTTGCATCCGGCAAGCAGCGACCTGCTGATTGCGAGCTTCCGGCAGATGCTCCCAAAGCCGTATGGTTCAAAGACACCGGCGAAATGATAGCCAACAACGACCTGAAAAACTATAAGCATAATATCAGCCTCAGCTTCCGTTCCGGCGCGTTCGGTTCCGGCAGCCACACACATTCCAATCAAAACGCCTTCAACCTGCACTACGGCGGCAAAGCCATCTATCATGCAGTAGGTCATTATATGAACTTTTCCGATCCGCACAATCTGTTGTCCTACCGCAATACACGCGCCCACAACACCTTGCTGGTAGACGGCATCGGTCAGCCGTTCACCACACGCGCCTACGGAGACATCGTCCGTATGTTCAACGGTGAGCACATTTCCTACGCTCTGGGTGACGCGTCCAATGCCTATTGCGGCATCAGCGAATACCCCATGTGGCAGAAGAACTTCGCCAGCCACAACCTCGAACAGTCGCGTGAAAACGGTTTTGGAGAGACTCCGCTAAAGAAATACCGCCGTCACATATTCCTGCTGCATCCCAATGTCGTAGTGATCTACGATGAGCTGGAAGCCGGCAAGGCTGTCCGCTGGGACTGGCTGCTGCACAGCCCAGTGAAATTCCAGATAGACGAAGCGACATCCACACTGACAACCCGCAACAAAAAGAGCAGATACACCTCTGTTGCCCGCCTGTTCAGTGAGCAGAAGTGCACCATCAGCCAAACAGACAAGTTTGCCGCCGAACCGAATACGAAGGCAGGCGTGCGCGGTGAAGATTTTACCGCCCCTTGGTCGCTGACAGCCAGCTATGCACCCAGCAAGACCAACCGCATCCTCACCATCATCCAAGTGGAAGCGGACGGGAACCGGATCGTAGACATCAAGCATGCCGACAGCAACAGTTTTCAATGCGGAGACTGGAAGATTGAAGCGGAACTGAACACCAAGCGCCCGGCAAGCCTATACATCCGGAACAGTAAAACGCAGACAACATTCAGCTACGGAAAAGAAAAACCGGTCATAAACGGCCAAGTGTACGAAAGTAAGGACAAAAATTCCTCTATCCTATATGACGGCTTTAACGGTAAGTGGGAAGTGCAGGAGATGAAAGACAGACCTGCGCAAGCTACCGGCAATATCGGTAAGACAAAATAGTATACTTATTGTATAATATAATAAAAGTAATTTATTAATTAATCCAAAGTATTATGAAGAACAAAAAAACGCACATGAAACGAATGCTAATGCTTTCGTTATTGACCGGTGCTTGCTGCTTCCACAGTTATGCAACGGCAAATGAGCCTGTTTTAATGAAAGAAACGGAATCCGTTGAAAGCATCTTACAGAACAAAAGAATCTCAGGTGTGGTAAATGACAATTTCGGTCCGGTTATCGGTGCAAATGTATCTATAAAGGGAACAACCATAGGCGCCATTACCGATATGGACGGAAAATTCAGTTTTGATGCGCCGGAAGATGGAACACTGGTCATCTCCTTTGTAGGATACGTCACACAGGAGATATCGATAAAAGGAAAAAACTCTTTCACCATCAATCTGAAAGAGGATACCGAAATGCTAGATGAAGTGGTAGTAACCGCACTGGGTATTAAGAGAGAAAAGAAAGCATTGGGCTATGCCATGCAAGAAGTAAAAACGGATGTGTTCTCTGAAAACCGTTCCAGCAGCGTGTCCAACCTATTGCAGGGTAAAGTGGCAGGTGTTCAGATTTCACAATCCGGTAGCGGTGTAGGCGGTCCTACCCGCGTGGTTCTCCGCGGTCTTAACTCTTTAAGCGGTAATAACTCCCCACTTTGGGTAGTCGACGGACTTCCCGTATTGGATAGTTCGAACAGCAATACACAGTTTTCATACTCTTCGGGAGCTGCCGATATCAATCCTGACGATATTGAAAGTATTTCAGTTCTGAAAGGAGCTAACGCGGCAGCCCTATACGGTTCGAGAGCACAAAGCGGTGCAATCGTTATTACAACGAAAAAGGGTAAGGAAGGAAAACTGCAATTGGAATACAACGGTTATGTGTCTATGACCAAAGCCTATGACTCTTATGAATTTCAAGATGTATACGGACAAGGAACCAATGGACAATATGCGCTTGAAGCTACCGGTTCATGGGGACCTAAAATGACCGGACAAATCATTCCCAACTGGCGTAATGAATTCTACGGGGATGAGTCTTATAAAGAATACGCCATGTTGCCACAGGAAAATATAATCGATGAGTTCTTCCGTACAGCTCTGAACTATACAAACTCCGTCAGCGCTACCGGTGGAAATGATAAGATGAACGCCCGTTTTTCTTTCACCGACACGCGCAATCAAGGTATTCTGCCCAATGAATCTATGAACAAGCAGAATTATAACCTGAATGTGGAAATCAAAAACAAGTATTTGACTATCGGCGGTAAAGTAGCCTATTTTCGTGAGAAAGTAAAAAACCGTCCCGAAACATTCTACACCAGTACATGGTCACACCTTATCCGGATTCCGAGAAGCATCCGTTTGCAAGATTTGCAGAATCCGGTGGGACTCGACGGCTATGTAGTGAACTGGCATGGAGAAGACACCGAATACAGAAATCCTTACGGATTCATAGAAAAAGGCAATGGCAATGAACTGAACAGAGACCGTTTCCAAGGGCAGATTACCGTAGTGGGTAATATCACCGATTACCTGAAAATCACCGGACGAGTGGGTATGGACCGGATGTCAGACAATGTCGAAACCTACATGCCTTATCATGCAAAAGCAGAAAGTCCTAAGGATTTGATGACAATCACGAATACCACCAGAGAAGAATTCAACGCAGACCTGATGCTGAATTTCGACAAACGATTCAAGGATTTTTCCGTAACAGCCAATATCGGTGTCGCCACCAACTACAATAAGTTCAAGTCATTGGCGGGCGAAAGCGGCAAAGCTATCATTCCCAACTTTGTAGCATTGAGCAATGGTGAAAACAAATTAGCAATACAGGATTTCTCCTCAAAACGTATCAACTCTGTTTTAGGAAATGCCACATTGGGCTATAAAGGATATGCTTTCCTTGATGTTACTGCACGAAACGACTGGTCGTCCACTTTGCCTTCGTCCAACTGGTCTTATTTCTATCCTTCTGCCAGTTTGAACGGAATCTTATCAGACATCTTCGAATTGCCTAAAGAATATTTCCTGAAAGTACGTGGTTCTATCGCTCAGGTAGGTAATGACACGTCTCCTTATTCACTCTACAACAATTTTAAACCGGAAGCTTTAGGTGATCTTACAGTAGGCAGCAGTTCCAACACCTACCCGCTTGCCGACCTGAAACCCGAAAAGACCGTATCATGGGAGCTGGGTGTGGACTACCGCATGTTCAGCAATCGTTTAGGCATTGATTTCACTTACTATAAATCCATAACCACCGATCAAATCCTGTCTATGACAGTTCCCGGTTCTTCCGGATATACCAGCAAAAAAATCAATGCCGGAAAGATGGAAAGCAAGGGTGTTGAATTGATGATTACCGGTACTCCTATCCAGACTAAGGACTGGCGTTGGGATGTAACTTTGAACTGGGGTAAGAATACCACGCGCAATGTAGAACTGGATGAGAAGAACAAACGCTATGTATTTCCACTCACAAACAATGTACGCGTAGGGAAAGTAGTCATTGACGAAGGCGGCAAATTCGGTGACATTGTATCCACTGCCTATAAGAGAAACAAAGAAGGACGGATTCTGGTAAGCGATGACGGTCTCCCTCTTATCGACACAAAATCAGAAAAGGTCATCGGCAATATGATGCCCGAATGGACAGGTTCTTTCGGAACCACACTCAGTTGGAAAAACATTGTGCTTAATGCCTTGATCGATATAAGATATGGCGGACAATTCCTTTCCATGACCGATGCCTACGCCACCGGAGCCGGAAACTCCAAACGGACACTGAACGGACGTGACGGCATGGTGGTAAACGGTATCGTAGAATCAACCGGACAAGAAAACACCAAACAAATAACTGCCCAGGAATATTACGCCACCATAGCCGGTACTTATCCGGTAGGAGAGGAATTCCTGCACGATGCCACTTACGTGAAACTGCGTGAACTTTCTATCGGCTATACCCTGCCGCAAGTCTGGTTCAGAAACACTCCGATAACCAATGTAAAAGTATCTGTTGTAGGACGCGACCTATTCAACATCTATAAAGCTGCCCCTGTAAATGCTGAGTTTGCGCAAAACAGCCAAGATGTATTCCAAGCATTCGAGCTTGCAGCTCTTCCGTCAACAAGAACTATCGGTTTCTCGCTTAATGTAAAATTCTAAAAAAGACATCATTATGAAATTACATAAAATTCTAATCGCACTATTTTCTGCAGCCGTCATCAGCAGTTGTACAAATGGATTCGAAGATATGAACAGGGATCCATTGGCCGTTAATGAAATATCCCCCGATTTATCATTGCCCAATATGCAATATCATGGTTTCCATATTGTTTACGGAGACTATCAAAGAGCAGCCTTGCTCTACTCATTCCTGTATTGCCAATACATGTCCAACACAAGTTCTTCTTTTACATCAGGCAATTATGTCTATAATACCTCATGGGCGGAACGTGGACTGTGGACTCCCTACTATCAGCAAATGGTAAAGAGAATCCGGGAAATAGAACCTACTCTGGAAAAGCATCCGGAATACGACGACATGTATCAGATTATGCGCATCAATTTAGCTATCAGCACCATACGTATGACTGACACGTTCGGCGATATTCCTTATTTCAAAGCAGGAAGAGGTGAAACGCTGATTCCATACGACAGCCAGAAAGACATCTATTACGACGTATTCAAGGAACTGACTGAAGCGGTTAACGAATTAAAGGAAAAAAAGAGTAATCAATTAAAATATGCTGATGAAGATTTGATTTATCAAGGTGACGTGGACAAGTGGATAAAACTTGCTAATTCATTACGCCTGCGTGCTGCTATACGTCTTTCTTTCATCGATCCGGAAAAGGCAAAAGCAGAAGGAGAACTTGCTTTGAAAGAAGCGCTTCTGGCATCCAATGCCGATAATGCAGGAGTAACTCCTCCCCAGCCAAACCGTTGGGCAAACCCATTGCTCCGCAGCTTGGTGGTAGATGAAGCCAGAGCCAGCAAAACAATGGTAGATATATTACAAGGCTATGGTTCAGTACCTGACCCGCGCCTCACTTTAATCCTGTCGAAAAGCCAAGCATGGGTACAAGGGAAAGACGGCTCCGAAGAGTGGAAAGGAGTTCCTAACGGACTGCCCGTTACCGAACTTTCACTGCCCGAATATGACAATAACCACAATTCCTGTATTTGGGGATATATGTGGGGATATGACTGGAACTCTGCCGAAAAAGGCGATAACATCTCAAAGCCCCAAACCGATGCAGACTTCACTCCGCTGGGACTGATGAATTACTCGGAAGTGTGCTTCCTGAAAGCCGAAGCTGCTTTGCGCGGCTGGCAAGGAGCAGGCGATGCCAAAACGAACTATGAAAACGGTATCCACGCCTCATTCGAGGAAATGAGAGCCAACGCTCCTAAGGATTCCTACTCCAAAAGTAATGATGACAAGTACATAAGTGAAGGCAATGTAGCCTGGAACAATGCTGACAGCTTCGAAGCCAAACTGGAAAAAATCATCACCCAAAAATGGATAGGAATCTATCCCAATTCGGAAGAAGCGTGGGCCGAATTCCGCCGCACCGGTTATCCGAAGCTGAACCCGGTGAAGCAAAGCCTTGAACCCACAATTAATTCGAAAAACGGTGAGTTTATCAAAAAACTGCGTTACGTGGACAATGAGTTGAGCAATAACAAAGAGTACGCAACAGATCCAACCCTGAACGGCGGCCAGGGAGACGGATTGTCCGTTCGCGTATGGTGGGATACCGCCCGGTATAAATAATTCTAAATAATCCAAATCAAGAGAGGATATCTTATTATGCAATCAAATAAAGATAGCATAATAACCTATCCTCTTTTAGTATTCTTTCATTTGTAAAGCAAAACATCTGCCATGAACATTAAAGCACTACTATTCATCTTCTCATGTACCACTCTTACCGTACAAGCCCAGCAGGAGGACTTCGGTCAGGACGCCCTGATAAATCCAAGCGCAGTAACTTTCAACTTTGACATCGCATCAGGTCCAATCGAGCCTACCGATGAATCCATAGCGGCACATTACCAATGCCCCGAATGGTTTCGTAATGCCAAATTCGGCATCTACATGCATTGGGGAGTCAACTCCGTCCCGGGGCACGACGGTCATTACGGCAGGTGGATGTACTGGTATCA
>ENA-OPCL01000785-OPCL01000785.1-human-gut-metagenome-genome-assembly--contig:-NODE-785-length-25999-cov-4.238706_pt1 | contig 25999 bp, 18 predicted proteins | sample MGYA00241251_ERZ501482 | MGnify/ENA primary metagenome ERZ501482 (study PRJEB25962, sample SAMEA2042581) | human gut metagenome | biome: human gut; feature: human-associated habitat; material: faeces... | reverse complement strand
CCGTGCTTTTGCCGGCCACGCCTCTTTCGGCGGCATCCTCCGGCCGTGCGCGCCCTGTCGATGATATCCCTTTGGATATCCGCCGGCGTCAGCAGCTCGTAGAGCAAAAAGCCGTGCTTTTCCAGCAGCGCTTCAAGCTCACCGTAGGAAAATGCCGAACGCATCGGTTCACCGCCCGCTTTGGCCATCATGATCGTGTTTTGCACACGCCGCACAGGCGCGGCGAAGAACCCCTCGTCCGGATAGTCGAACACGAGCATGCTGCCGTCCGCGCAAAGCGCGGACAGCTCGGCAAGCGTTTTGTCGATCGTTTCGGCCGGAAGATAGTAGGTCACCCCGAGCCACGAGAAAAAAGCCTTCGCGGACGGATCGAAGCCGGCGGCGGTCAGGCGCTGCGTCAGGCTGTCTTTGGTAAAGTCCGCGGGGACGAACGTCAGGCCGGACGGGGACGCGCGGCCGGCAAAGGCCGTACCGCTTCATTAGATCGTTCTTGCGGATAAAGACGAAAAGAACGATCGCCTGCAAAAGGCAAAAGGCAGCGCTTGCCGCGTATTCAGTCCCGATCGTTTTATTCAACGGCTCTGCCACCGACTGCAGAACGCAACAGAGCGCGACCCACACGAGCGCAAAGGCCAGCTCGTTTTTCTCATATCGCTTTTCATGTCATTCCCTCCCGTGCAGCTGCAACGATCGCTCACCCGTGACCCGGGAAAGCGGCAAGGCAGAGCAGCCCTTGCTTTCGTAATAGGTCAGCAGCTCCGGCACCAGCGCCGCGCCGCGCGTGCCAGGCTTGAACGTCCGTGTTCCCGCGGACAAGTTATTATGCTGTAGGTAAATGACCCACAGCCCCTTTTGCGTTGCCCAGTCGATCGCCGCATTAACTTTTTCGATGATCTCCTTGTAGTTTTTCGTGATATCGTTTTGCAGGTCGATCACGACCAGTGCGCTGTTTTTCCTCATCTGTTGCTCCTTGATGATGTTATCGACGCGTTATCGCGTCGATAAACGCATCGACCTGACGGCTGGATACCCGCACCGTTCTCATCCCCGATCCTCCGGCAAAGCGGCCGCCTTTGCGGGGCATCGGCCGGGCCAAAAACAGACGCAGCACGAGCCGATCATTTCGGTTCGCACTGCGTCTGAGCGTCTGACGTATCGATCTCTTCGATCTTTCCGTTCCGGAAACGGATCACACAGGTATATCTGCGCTTCGGACAAAACAGCGGAAAATCTTCCAGCACCGTATGCGGCCGCACCAGCGTCCTTGTTTTGCCCCGCCGCATTTCGGGCAGCGGAGATGATCCGCTCTCGCGCTCTGCATTTCCGTCCTCTATCTCACCTGTTCGTTCGTCGGGGCGGAGATCGGCGTGATCTGCCGCGTTTTGCTGCCGTCGGCCGCATCGATCTGCATATACTTGAGCGCCACGTCGTTGATCTCCGAAAGGAACCGCAAAAATCCCTCGTCCTTCCGCAGTCGGCAGACTCTTTCCGCGCTCCATGCAGAAAGAAGCGGCGCCACCTGCAAGATCGGCGCCGCAATAGGGACGATATTTCATATTCAGCACCCCTTTGGGCAGTATTCGGCATTCATGCCGGGTTTCACGACCCATTGGGGGACGATACGATCATACCACAGCGTCTTTTTCGTGTCATCGGCGCAAACCCTGCCATTTAGTCTGCCATTTCGTGAGACATTTTGTATTCCTCGATAGCCGGGAGCGGAAAAATCGTATGTATTTATTTTGCGCTACGGGGCTCATCTTCCCCGCCGCCGTAGCTTTTGTGCCATCTTCCTTAAAGCAGCGTGCTTATTCCGGTGGAAATCAGATCGGCCACATGATATAATGGATTTACAAGCATACTTTGTGTGCAATACATGCAATGAACGGTGATCTTTGTTGTCTATATGGGTGAAAGGCCTTTACGCAGAAAGAAGGGAGGACGCAATGAGAGACCATGAGCCGATTAAGTGCCTACAAAACGCCTATAAAACGCCTACAAAATGCCGATGACAAGTAAAAGGAAATGTGGTATACTTGTATTGTCCAAAACTGGGCTCGGGTGAAGACGAGGCCGTTTCTTTTAGCAGAAATGCTTGAAAGAGACGGCTTTTTTTGTTGCCCGAATTCTGAAAAAAGGAGGTACACAGGCATGATTAAGCAACTCAGGCTGGGAGGTAACAAAATAAAATCCGCCTATTGGTCGCTCGTCGGTACAGCATCGGCTATGATTTTCTCGATGCAACCCGTTATGGCCGCAACTATCTGGGATCGTTTCTCAGCGATTATGCAGGATATCTACGGTCAGATTGTGGCGATCAGTACCATCGTGGCAGTCACAGTGGGTGCCATTGCCCTGATCATCCGAATGGTTTCGAGAAATCAGCGTGCAGTGGACGAAGCGACGCAGTGGCTCAAGAGAATCGTGATCACTTGGATCATTCTCAACTCTCTCGGCTTCATCGTTGCGTATTTGCAGCCTCTCATCGCCGGCGGAAACTACTCGCCCGGTGGTAGCGGCGGTGGTACAACCACCATCTAAGCATCCGGGTCAAGCAGGGATGGAGGTGATAGCCGATGCTTGACTGGATATTTGAAGGGATAATTACATGGGTCAGTTCTGTTGTAACCGACCTGATGGATGCCGTCTCAGGTATGTTCCTGCAGGCGCTTGGCACAGACATGACCGCCATGGAAGAATATTTCCCCTTCGTAAGTAAAGCCTTTACTGTTATGCAGTATACGGCTTGGGCACTGCTCTTCCTCATCACAGTCTGGCAATTATTCCGAGTATTCGGTGGGCCGGTTACAGATGCGGAAAATCCGTGGACACTGATTGGCAGAAGCGCAATGTTCGCATTGCTTATCGGTTATTCAAAGCCGATATTCTCGATGTGTCTTGACATCGCCACAGCACCGTACACAGCCCTAATGGATATCCAGATGACCGCAGAAGATTTTACCTTTGCGGGTGTAGAAGCAATGTTGATGAACGGACTAACGACGCTTATAGCGACCATATCCGTCGTCGGACTATTGCTTCTTGTTATTTTGGAGATTGCATTGGGTTGGAACTACTTCAAGCTCTTGCTTGAGACGGTGGAACGCTATATCGTGGTTGGTGTTCTCTGTTATACATCACCTCTGGCATTTTCCATGGGTGTCTCGAAAGTCACGGTTCCGGTTTTCAGAAGCTGGTGCCGTATGGTTGGATCCCAGCTATTGTTGCTCGTTATGAATGTATGGTTCCTGCGAGGATTTAACTCCTCAATGGGTGCCTACATTGGAAACGGTGGTGCCTTATCTACCGGATACGGCAGCGTATTCCTCTGGTTGTTCTGTGCGTTGGCTTTCCTTAAGACCGCGCAGAAGTTCGACTCTTATCTGGCGGCAATGGGCCTCAATGTAGCCCAGACTGGTTCCAGTATGGGTATGGAGCTTTTGATGGCGGCAAGAGTTGTGACAGGCATTGGACACGGAGCAAGAAGTGCCGGTAATGTATTCGGTGGTGCAACTGCCACAGGTACCGGTGCCGCAGCAAGCGGTTTCGCCGCAGGGTTCGCAAACAAATTCAAGGGCAACAGTTACGTTCGCGATGCTGTTGTACAAGGCGGTCAGCGTATGGGCGCCGGTGGAACGATTGGATTTGTGGGCAGAGCCTTTGGCGGTATGGCCGCACGTAACGGTGCGCAGTTGACTGGTGACTCTATTGCTTCCGTCGCAGGTCGAGCACCGAGTGTGTCTGGTATGATTGCCGGAGACATTGCAGATAGAAGTCTCGCAAACTATATGCCTCATATGAGTGGTATGACGGTTTCGGGTACGGAAATCTCCGGTGGTCAAATCACAGCCAAGGTTGTTGGCACTGACGGAAAGGAAACTTCTGTTGCTATGTACAGCGCAGCTCAATTTGAGAAACCTGACGGTCCTCATTCCGTTGTTACTGCTTCGGATGGAAGTCAGTGGTATCAGATGGCAAGCGGTCCGGGTGCCGGTGCATTCTACGATGCTCCTCAGTTCTCCGGTTCTACTGCCGAAGCTGCACAAGTTGCTGCCACATTCCCGGATGCGGCGGAGGGTACAACTCTCAGAACCGTTGGAGACGGTGTTGTCGAAGCAAGTCACGATGGCCACAATACAATGTGGTACAACAGTGCCTACTATGATGAACCGGATGCTCCTCATACGGTTATGACAGCTGCAAACGGTGTAGACTGGTATGCTATGAATCAGCACGCTGATTCGCCTCAGTTTGAGACCGGCGATGAAGCATACGCATATAACCAGGCTTATTTTCAACAGTTTATGCCAGGATTCGATCTGCCTATTTCTTCTGTGGACGGCTCTCAGAGGCTTGACGGACACTTTGAGGTCAGACACGAAGATGGTTCCGGTACGATGTTCTACGATACAACCCAGTTTGCTCCCCCTCGTGGAGATTATCAGGTATTCGAGGACGTCAACGGAAGTCAATGGTATGCAATTCACGGTGAGGCTGCTGTGGATCGCAGACCCGTCTTTGAAAACGGCAAACCCGTTTATGACGGTGACAACGTGCGAACGGTTAACGTCGATACAGTTCGCTATAAAGCAACACCTTCGCGTTATGGGGAACCTGAAGCCAGAAATGATGGCGAGACAAAGGCTCCTAAGCGTAAGAGGTAAACAAACGAGCTGCAGCCGAATCGGTTCTTCCGGTTCGGCTGTTAGCTTATATAAAATCGAAAATAATACTGCCAAATGCAGTTGAATATAGGAGGTGCAGATAATGGCAGAGCCGAACAAACAACAAATCGGTGATGGCTCCGATAGTTACGGTGCCGCAGTGCAAAATGCTGCCAAAGCAGCGAAACAAGCAGCCAACGTCGGTAAAGAAGCCGGCAAAACAGCCGCGACTACTGCAGCTGCAAAGGGTGCTGAAGCTACGGCAAATGCGGCCGCAGCAACGGTAAAAGCCGGTGTTGAAGGTGGCAAAGCAGTTGCAGAGATTGCAGCCGGTACTGCTTCAGGTGGTCCTTGGGGCGCAATCATCGCAGCAGCGTGGGCAATGCGCCACACACTCTTTAAGATCCTCGTCTGCATCTGTTTGTGTGTGGTTTTCTTAATCGTGATGATAGTAGAGCTTCCCGGTATCCTTATAAACCGAGCTTTAGGACTTGACGGCAGTCAGCCAACCGAACAGGTCACGATTGTAACGGTATTCGAGACGGTAACGGATGTGATCTCCAACATTATCGGTCTTGGATATGATTCTTCGATGGCGCAGGTAGAAACGCTGATTGCTGACGGTGGTTATGATTACGAGCTTTCAATGAATGCTCTTGTCAATCACGCTCAGAGTTCAGCCGGATACGATGTGGCATATATCATGTCCGCGTATTCCACGTCGGTTGATCAGCTCAGTGCTACCCAGACTGACTTGGAATCAAAATTGTCCGGTGTTTCGGGCAACATGTTCCCGGTAACGTCGGTAGAAAAAGAAAATGAGGTTATCACACCGGTTACATATTATACCTATAAGCCTGTCACAATGACGGTGGTCACAAGAATTGTGCAGACCGGCACCATCAACGGTGTCCCACAGTACCGATATGAAACCGCTGAAAAGACCTACTATGTGAAGGATGAAGAAAAAGCCTCTGATGTTGCCATCGAGGTCGATGCTTATACTGCTGTAACGGTAACGCTTCCCGTATACTTGGGTGGATCTATCAGTGGTACTCGAACAGCAACCTATTATCAGTCTGCAGGTAAACAGACTTTGACTCCGACAAAAGAAATCGTCAAGTACCTGGAATGCACCATTCATCCCTTTGATAATACGGTCATTACCAGTGCCTTTGGTTTGGATCTGAATGCCAATTACAACGAGTACAACACCACATACGGTGAGGTTATTGACAGTCGTGCCCAAGCACTCAAGATGACCTTGTACGGCACGGCAGCAAACGGAAGCGCCGTTCCGCTTACCGATACCGAACTCATTGCTTTCCTTGCAAGACAAAACTGCAGTGAGACGCGCAAGCATATTGTTAAGACAGGGCTTTCTCTTGTGGGTAAGGTCCCTTACTTCTGGGGTGGCAAATCGGCTGCAGGTTGGAACGATGAATGGAATACGCCAAAGCTGGTAACAGCCGCAGGTTCTACCACAAGCGGAACCATTCGACCGTTTGGACTCGATTGCTCCGGATTTACCGACTGGACCTATAAAACAGCCGTGGGCGTCAGTCTCTACGGTGGAACCTGGAGCCAGTGGGATGAGTCTTACGCAATCTCTGCAGATGAGCTTCTCCCGGGAGACCTCGGTTTTCTGATGGATGCTGACGGTCAGGGTTGGAACCATGTGCTTATCTTTGCCGGATACGGTGAGAACGGAGGGCGCATGTGGGTTCATTCTTCAGGTGGTGAAGGTGTCATACTCAATACACCGAGTTATGAAGCAAGTCTTTCCCTGCGCAGACCGAAAGAGGTTAACTTTGAAGATTCGTCGGTAGTCCCCGACGTTGAATAGAAAGAAGGTGTAGCTATGGACGATAAGGAATTCAGTAATGTCTTTTCTATACCGGCAAACTACACAGACTCAGGTAAGATCCTGGGCGGTATGCTTGAGCCCCGCAATGCCATTGAAGCACTGGTGTTAATCGTGCTTGTTGGTTATCCGGAGCTGATGCTGATACCGATGCCGAGTACAATCCGCATCGTTGTAATGACAGTTACGCTGATTCCTCTCGGCGTAATTGCAATGATGGGAATTGACGGAGACTCCCTGTTCCAGTATTTAGGGCACATCATCTATTACCTGATGAGCCGAAGAAAACTAACATTTAGAAGGGTGGGATACAAATATGACCCAGCACAACTCCGCAAAAGGAAAAAAGCGAAGAAAAAAGCCAGAAAAGCTTGAGTTCGTACAGGACTTCATACCAATCAAAGACCTACGCCACGGCATCATTGAAACCACGGACGGCAGGTACATTAAGATCCTTGAGATTGAGCCCATCAACTTTATGCTTCGCTCTGATGATGAGCAGTTCAGCATCATCTCCACCTTTGCGAGCTGGCTTAAAATCTCACCGATGAAACTACAATTCAAATCCATCACTCGCCGTGCTGATTCCGATAAGCACGTGGCTATGGTTCGTGAGGAACTGGAAGCAGAACCGAGCGAAGAGTGTAAACGCCTTGGAGAAGATTACATCAATCTCATCAAGGATGTCGGAAGCCGAGAAGCGCTCACAAGGCGCTTCTTTTTGATTTTCCAATACGAAGAACTCCGTCGCAATGAAACGGATGACTTCTCCCAAATCTTCAGTATGATTCAAACGGCTGAACAGAATGCGAGAGCGTACTTTATGCAGTGCGGCAATAACATTCTTCAGCCCGAAGATCCGGATGAAGCAACTGCAGAAATCCTGTATATGTTCTTCAACCGTCGTTCCTGCATCGATGAGCCGTTCACAAGCCGCGTGGAGCGTGTGGTTTTGGATACGATGGTAGCAAAGAACAAGGTTATCGGTATTGATGAAGTACCGCATATCCGCTTTGCTCATTTCATTGCTCCCCGAGGCATTGACCTGAAGCATCAAAACTACGTGATTATGGACGGTCTGTATTACACCTTCCTGTATATCAAGGGTGACGGATATCCGAGCCGTGTTCGAGCCGGATGGATGTCGGCGCTGATCAATGCCGGCGAAGGCGTGGACATTGACGTTCACCTGCGCCGCGAGAACCGAAGCAAGACCATTGATAAGGTTGCTCAGCGTATCAGACTGAACCGCACCAAAATCAAGAGTATGCAGGATACCAGTACCGACTATGAGGAACTGGCAAACTCCATTCAGGCCGGCTATTACATCAAGCATGGCATCGCAAACTACAACGAAGACCTGTTTTATATGTCAGTCTTTGTTACTGTATCCGCCAAGACCTATGAGGAATTGATGTGGCGCAAGCAGCAAATGGTAGACATGCTCAAGTCGATGGATATGTACGTGAGCGATTGCAAGTTCCAACAGGAAACCGCACTCCGTTCGGTAATGCCGTTTTTGAAGATTGCACCTTCCCTTGAGAAGAAAGCAAAAAGAAACGTGCTGACCAGTGGCGCGGCATCCACCTATATGTTCACGAGTTATGAGCTCTCAGACGATACGGGCGTTTTGCTTGGTATCAACCGTCATAATAACTCGCTGTGTATCGTGGACTTGTTCAATACCAAGAAGAACAAAAATGCGAACCTCAACCTAATTGGCACCAGTGGCGCAGGCAAAACCTTTACGCTTCAGTTATTAGCCTTGCGTATGAGAATGCGCGGCATTCAGTGCTTTATCCTGGCACCCATCAAGGGACACGAGTTTAGACGTGCCTGTAACGCTGTGGGTGGTCAGTTCATCCGTATTGCTCCCGGTTCTCCGCACTGTATCAACATTATGGAGATCAGACACACGATTGCTCCCGAAATGGAGCTTATCGATGCGATGGACTATGTAGAGCTTGGCTCGATGTTGGCTAATAAAATCCAACAGCTTATGATTTTCTTCTCACTGCTCATTCCCGATATGACCAATGAGGAAGAACAGCTTTTGGATGAAGCACTCATTAAGACCTATGCGGATTACGGTATCACCCACGATAACGAGTCCGTGTATGAGGATGCAATGGTTTCTCCTCCGAAGATGAAGCAGATGCCTATCCTCGGAGATCTTCACAAGCACCTGCTTGAGAATAAGATGACCGAGCGTATCGCTGTTATCGTAAGCCGATTTGTTACCGGTTCGGCACAGTCCTTTAACCGACAGACCAACGTGGACTTATCGAACAAGTACATTGTTTTTGACCTTTCCGAATTGAAAGGAAAGCTTCTTCCTGTCGGTATGATGATTGCCCTCGATTATATCTGGGACTCTGTTAAGAAGGACTTGACCAAGAAGAAAGCCGTTATGATCGACGAGATATGGAAGCTCGTTGGTACCAGTTCCAACAAACAAGCTGCAGAGTTCTGCTTGACCATTTTCAAAACCATTCGTGGTTTCGGCGGTGCAGCCGTCTCTGCCACACAGGACCTCAGCGATTTCTTCGGACTCGAAGATGGCAAGTACGGTCGTGCCATTATCAATAACTCCAAGAACAAAATCATCCTCAACCTTGAGCCGGACGAAGCCAAGTACGTGCAGGATGTTTTGAAACTTACCAAGACCGAGATTCAGTCCATTACCCGTTTCGAGCGCGGTGAGGCACTGATTTATTCCAACAATAACAAAGTTCCTGTTCTTGTGAAGGCGTCCAAGGTTGAGCACGAAATGATTACCACAGACCGTGCTGAACTGGAGGCGATTCTCCGAGAAAGACAGAAAGATCATACTCATTCTGAGTAAAATACTCATTTTGATACCAAATACGCACAAGGAGGTGTTTTTAAGTGTTTCTGCAGGATGAGCAAAACATTATCAAATGGCTCTCGCAATATGGAGCCTTGCCCAAGCTTCAGATATCCAAGCTTCTGCAGGTGCCGGAGATTGCTGAAGAAAAGATTTTGAAGAATCTTCAAAGGCACCGAAAAATCACCGAGGTTGGCGGTGGTTACTATTGGGGACTCGATAAGCTATGCAAACCCGAACAACGAACCGAGCTTGCCGTGTGGGTGCTGATTCAGTTCATTGATCAGGTAGATCCCCAAGCACATTATCCGGCAACATATCCTGCGCAGGTATATTTCCTGAAAGAAAACACGGGATATGAAATCATAGTTCTTTATGAAGGCGAAGAGCATCAGCTAAAAGCTCTCCAACCGGATGAGGAACTCAAATACATTATTGTGGTGTCCAACACCTCAATGATACCGCGTCTGAAACTTCCGGATGCGCCCTGCTTATTTGCCACCATTGATTATGAAGGTGACGATGAGCCCACGGTTCACTTCTATACGCAGGAGGATGTGGCCAATGAATAAAGAAAGTCAATTCTATCAGGTGCTCGTAAAGATTGAAAACGGCATCAAGCGAATGAGCGAACAGGCCGCAGCCGTGCGTTGGTATCTGGAAGCTGATGATTTGGATACAGCCTATGACAAAGCACTGGGGTTGGAAGCCGTCACTGAAAAGACAACGCTTCTGACAAGAGTGCTTCCTGCTTATACCGGCTACCGTACCGCAAAGGAAGACGTGGCTGAGATTATTGCAAATGAGATTCCGGTGGAAATCGGGTTTACCGCTGAGGGTTGGTTTTGCCTCAGGATGCCAACCCTGCTTCCGAAAAAGTCATCCGGGTCTCACGATTATATCCGAACTTATTTACTGCCGGCTATGGATAAGTTCTTTAACGGTCGTCCGAGGATACGATACCGCGACTGTGTTCTCGTTGTCCGACACATCTACGATATGAGGCGTCAGGAACGAAAGATGCGAGACCACGATAACATCGAGGTGAATATGGTAACAGACATTGTTGCCACGAAAGTAATGCCGGATGACAACCCAAATGTATGCACGCATTACTATTGCAGTGCTGCAGCAAGTGAAGATCGTACTGAGGTTTATGTGGTCCCGAAGCACGACTTTCCAATGTGGTTTGTGAAAGAAAAAGCGATGCCGGATAAGGGGGTTATGCTTTATGAAAACATCATTTGCGGGGCGTAAACCCATGTTACGCAAAGCGGTTTTTTTGACCCTCATTTGCGTAACACGTGAAAGAATGGTGAAAAGTCCTTGTAAATCAAGGGCTTATGAGCTTCCGACTGACGGGAATTTAGGCGGAGAGTGCAGTCATCGTGCCGAAATTTCTTCCAACACGAGGTTTCTTCGCTGATGGTTCAATTCATTCCCGGCAGTCAGGCCTGGCAGCTCATCACACTTCTTTCAATCGTCGGTGAGTATCCGCTTGGTTCGCGACATCTGCTTGGAAACAAGGCTGTCTTCAAAAACCTCGTCCACAAACTTAACCGACCGCAAACCTTTTGCAACATCGAGACCGACGACACGATGACTTGCCGACTCCTGAGTGTCTCGGGCGACGATCGAAACCGAAACATCCGCCTTTGCAAGGTGGCTCTCCCCATACTGGAATGGATTTCACCCGAATGCCAAAGCTATCACCTGAATTCCTTCAGGAAGCACAACTTCTCCAGTTCAGTCTCACACAGAGAACGAAATCACCGCATCGGTGAGGCTGTGACAATGTGTATGCGTGCCGGCATCGAAGCAAGACCGTTCCTGTTACCTGAGCTTCAGAACGAAGCGTTTGTTCGTGTCATACCCAGCGAAGCCGTAATGTATCCGTCCAAGGATCTTAAGAGACTCAGCGAAGATGAGATGAGCAAAACCAGTTTTACCAGAATGGTTGGCGCACTGTTTGCGTGCGGCACCTGCTATGCTATGTACAACACGCGCAGCGCTACGATGAAATGGTCCGGTAAGGGTGAGTTCAAAGCCAGAGACTCATTACGAGACCTATCCAATATGAATGCCGAGATATCAATTGTAAATTCGGCGATTCTGATAGGTCAGTCTGGTACAGTCGCTCTGAACACCATTTTGGAATCAGACAAATCGCAGAAGCAGGAGTTTCGATTTGATTCCGTATATGACCACATATATTTCATTCCGTTGAACGAGGATGGCATCCGGCAGCTTCGCTTCCTTACCGTTCCGGATTGGAAAGAAAAAATCCTGAATATGCTCTTTGACCCAGAAGAGAGATCTTACAACCGAGGTCGATTTGAGTATGACGCAATCGTAGACGATGTCTACATATATTCCTATTTGGATGCAGATATTGCCAGACTGATGCGACTTCACGAAACGCTCAGTGCTCTAAAGCGTGACGTAGTCGTCCTGTGCTTTGCATACCAGGTATCCTTTCTCCGTGAATACTTTGGGCCTATGGTCGAACTTAAGGTAATCGACTTTGACACGGTGGAAGATGAGCTTGGCCCGAATCGGAGGAACTTGTTTGAAGGATAAGAAAAGACTTATCGGTATCATCATGGCCATGGTACTCGGTTCATTCGCAGTGCTTTATCTGGGCGGAATGATGAGCCAGGTGCTCAGCAACTATTCCATCTGGATGAGTAACGGCGGACTTACCGGACAGGCGATGATGAAACCGGTTAATATGAATCCACTGGTATGCATCCCTTTGGCATTCACAGCCAACGGACTCAAAGCCATTGTCGGTATGATACTTATCGGTGGGACCATCTTTATCGTCTATAAACTTTACAATCGGTTTGACGGAAAACATCAGGATCCCAGAGGCTTCACCAAGAGTGACAGCGGTATCTACGGAACTGCTTCCTGGATGGATGAAAAAGAGATGCACGAGGTTCTCGAAGTCTCCTGCATCGGACAGGTGGAAGGAACAATCCTTGGTGAGTACAAAGGCAAAGTCGTGTGTATGCCCAAGGACACCAGACTGAACCGACACATTGCCATCTTTGGTGCTTCCGGTACCATGAAATCCCGCGCAATCATCCGGAACGCGTTATTCCAGATTATCAGACGCGGTGAGTCTGCTATTTTGACCGATAGCAAATCCGAGATGTATACCGATACCGTGGAACTGTTCCGCAACGCAGGATACGAGGTGAAAGTATTCAATCTCGTGAACCCTGAGCACGGTGATTCCTGGAACTGTATGTCAGACTTGAACGGTGATACCCTGATGGCGCAGGTTTTGACCAACGTCATTATCGGCAACACCAGTTCCGGTAAGGGTGATCATTTCTGGGACAACGGTGAAGGCAATCTTCTCAAGGCACTGATCCTGATGGTTGACCAAGATAAGAAAGTGAATCCCAGTCAGAAGAATCTGACCTCAGTTTACCAGATGCTTACCCAGAACAGTGAGGGTCAGCTGATAGCGAAGTTCAATAAACTTCCGCTTGATCATCCGGCACGTGCCCCGTTTAATCTTTTTGCCCAGTCCAGTGACACTGTGAAATCCGGTATCATACTGGGTCTGGGTACACGACTCCAAGTACTGCAGAACAAAGCGGTCCAGCGCATCACCAGCAGTTCGGACATCGACTTGGTAGCACCGGCAAATAAAAAGTGTGTGTACTACATCATACTCAGTGACCAGGATGCGACGATGTCCTTCCTTTCATCTCTGTTCTTCAGCTGTATGTTCATTAAGCTCAGCAGATTTGCTGATGTACAACCCGGGGGACGGTGTCCGGTTCCCGTCAATCTGATTTTGGATGAGTTTAACAACGTGGGACGCATCGGCGGCGCCGAGGACGGTTCCGACTTTGCCCGTTCGCTCTCAGTTGTCAGATCCAGAGATATCCGTGTGATGCTCGCTGTACAGAGCTTGGGTCAGTTACAGAACCGATACCCGAAGAACCTGTGGTCCGAAATCATAGGCAACTGTGACATCCAACTGATGATGGGTTGTTCTGATGACGTTTCCGCTGAGTTCTTCTCCGCACGATCGGGAGATATGTCAGTTCAGGTCAAATCCACAATGACAGTGCGACAGACCTTAGCACTGGCGCAGGTAATCCCGCAATACCGAAGCCTTGAGGGACACGGACGTCGCAGACTCCTTACTCCCGATGAGGTACTGAGATTGCCGAATGAAGAAATGCTGTGCATCATTCGTGGTCACAACATTCTGAAACTCGACAAACTCGATTTTACCAAGCACCCAATGGCAAGGCATATCGTCCAGAGGTCAATTCTGGATTATAAGCCGACATCAACACCTGAGGAGGTAACGCCTCCCCAGACAGAGCCTACTTCGGAGGCGAAACCGAAGAAGCCATCGAGTAAGAAACTATACAGTTCGGCAAAGCCGCCGGCTGATTTTTAAGAAGGAGGTTAACTACCATGGCATTGAAGAAACCCGAGACCACTGAGGAACTGAAACAAAATCCTCAGGCCGACCAACCGGATGACGCCAAGAAGACGCGTGCCAAATCGAAGTCAGCTCCGAAGAAACCCCAGTCTGGCACAAAAGCCAAAGTGAGCAAGAAAACTGCTGAAGAGACAGGTACCGTGGCACCAAAAGCCAAAACGCTAAGTCAGTCTGTACCGGGTGAAGAACCGGTCGTAGCAATTGGCAACAGACGTGAAGCTGAAACCGAGTCAGATAAGGCGAAAAGTGATTTGCTCGACTTGCTGGAGTCCTATAAAGCTGGGCGTGTCCTCACGGATCATATTGAGGGAGTCGAGAAGATCAAAGGCACTGTTGCTGCAGTCCTGTATCACGGCTCATTCAAGGTAATCATTCCCGCAGAGGAAGCGATTAACCCGCCGAATGATTACAGAGGCAACAATCCTACTGCAGTTCACCGTTATATGCTGGCCAAGCGACTCGGTGCTGAGATTGATTACATCGTGAAAGGTATGGATTCTGAGACTGGTCTTGCCGTTGCTTCCCGCAAGGATGCAATGAAGGCCCGCCAGAAAGAGTTCTACTTCACACGAGACCGAGACGGAAATAACATTCTCTACGACGGCGTACTCGCTGAAGCCCGAATCATTTCGGTCATCAAATCGGGTATTTTCGTAGAGCTGTTCGGCGCAGAATGTTTCATCTCCGTGAGAGAACTCAGTTATCAGCGATGGGCTGATGCAGGCGATTATTATAAGCCTGGTCAGCGTGTAATCGTAAGGGTTACGGGTGTTGACCGCAGCGACCGTGAGAAAGTCAAGATTTCGGCATCCGTTAAGAGAGCGCAAGAAAACCCGTATGAAAAAGCGCTCAGGAAATATGTCGAAGGCAACCACTATGTTGGCAAAGTCAGTATGGTGGATGAGAACGGTGTCTTCGTCGCAATGGACGGTGGCATCGATTGCCTTTGTGAGTATCCCAGACGCGGTCGTCCGCCTATCGGTGCGCAGGTCACGGTTCGAATCATAGGCATCAACCGTGAGACCAATCGAATTTGGGGCGTGATCACACACACGACCACTGCAATCTGATTCGAGTTTTAAGAAAGGAGACCAAATGTAATGACCCAGTGTAATCTGACTCAAACTGAGCAGATGCGGCGCAAAGAAATCGCAGACCACACGCGTGCATTGGTGGTAAACCTCTTGCATGTGGATGCAGAAGATGAGACTTCCATTATGTGTGGGTACAGAGATTATTACCTGCAGATTTCCTTTTCCGAGCTGCACCCGCTGATGGTGTTCTGTCTGGCAAAGGCAATCACCAAACCCAACACAGCCAAGCAAGAGAAAATTGCTAACGAGCTGAACCTTAGAAGCATTCTCGGTAGCCACGCCATCAATGACGAAGTCGGCTGTTATTCTTACCGTGCCACTCACTGGTTGGACACCGAATTGAATGCCGAACGCTTCTTTGAGATGCTCAATCGCTGTGTGGACGAGGCGAACAGAGGGTTCCTCAAGCTCGCCTGTTAGTTGTATTTCTCCAGACTCAGTCGTGTAATGATAGTAAACGACCTGAATGGAGGTAATGCATCATGAAAAATCTTTTAGCTATTCTTTTAGCGCTGAGTATGCTGCTTCTTTGCGCTTGCTCAGTACCAGACTCATCTGGAAATTCTTCCCCTTCGGGAGGTGACAATCCGGATAGCTCATATACAGGCTCAATCTCTCAGACTGAGTCAAAGGAGACCCTGGAAAGTCGCTCCGCGGCGGAAGAGGACCCTGGGAATTCTGCGGACACCACATCCGTGTCAGACCGAGATGATAAAGACCAGGAAGAAAGCGACCTGGGGACGGTGAAGGCTCCGAACCAAAGCCAAAAAACCACGGGCAAGGATAAACCTAAAGAAATCCTTCCTTTGCAGTCATCCGGTGATGACAATTCTTCACAGAGCACTAAGCCGGCAGAGACGACAAAGCCTACCGAGACTACAAAACCACAGACTGAGCCGACCGAAAGCAAAAGCGAAACGACCCAGCCTCCTATAGAGGAAACTGTTCCGACAGAGCCTCGCGCAGGTAAGGCTGACACTGCGGCAGTTGCCCAGCGTGTTCTGGAGCATATCAACCAGTACCGCTCAAGCCCTGCCACAAGACTTTCAGGTCTGACGGAATATGCTCAGTATCGAAGCCGACAGCTTGTTTCTAACTTTGCGCATGACACTGCAGATCAGCGTGCGGCAGCAACCGCACTCCAGTATGGAGAATACGTAGATCCCAGTGTCTTCGGCGGCAACGGACAGCCTTATTACAGAGCAAACGCCCGTGAAGCCATAGCCAAAGCCGGTTATGTAGGCACGATTGATGAAGTGGCAATGAAACTGGCAACGCTCGTTAAGAACAGTCCAAACCATTGGAATTACATCGGCGACTCTCAGTACACCTTCATTGCAGTGGGTGTGACCTACGAGAGTGATATGTGGTACTGTGCCATCACAGTGGCATCCGAGAATACAGATGAATATTAAACCAATTTAGGAATTGAAGCCTCAATGCGAAAGCGTTGGGGCTCTTTTCATATCAAAATTCAGAAAGGATTGAAAAGTTATGACCCAGAGAACCAAACTCAGTTCGCATTTCCTGTCGCTATTCCTGGCGATGTTGATGATCGTCTCGATGATTCCGGCAACAGTATTCGCGGCACCGGCATCGGACATCCCGGATGAGATGCTGGACAATGTCTACTTGGATGCGCTTGCGTACACCGGTTATCAGGTACAGGCGCAAAAGAATGACGGAACCATTTACAAAACCTATGGTTCACGAGCTTCGGCCTACGGCTCGAACATCTCGTATGGTCTCACCAAGTACGGGACTGAAACCGTAACCAAATCCGGTACGGCTACCGGTCTCGCTCCGGATATCGCCGGATTTGAGAGCAGCGGTCTTTGCTGCGCCAGTTATGTATCCTATGTGTACTATAACTACTTGCCGAATATCGCGGGTATCGACACCAGTGATGTTGCGAAGCCTTCCAACCCTCGTTCTGCCAGTTCCTATAACACGGCAGCAAATGCTTGGGTAAATGCAGGTACCGCACGCAGAATCAGTTTCACACAGAGCTCCAACGGTGACAACTTCAACCCGAGCGAAGAAATCCCGATCGGTTCGCTTATCGTATTTAAGCACATTCCGACCGGTGACATTGCTCACGTTGCCATCTATGCCGGCTACTACAACGGAATCCACTTTGTTACCCACGTTGGTAACGACCGTGGTCCTGAGTTCAGCACCATCGTTGGCATGAGTAAGGGTGATTATCCGGAAGCAGTTGTGCAGGTTGTTGCACCTCAGTTTGTGGAAGAGTCCGGTATGATTGAAGTGTATAAGAAGGATCCTAATGGTAAGAACCTCAGCGGCGCTTACTTCCTTGCTACCAATACCGAAACCGGTGAGGAATACGGCATTGGTCCTACAAACTCAAACGGTTATGCATATACCCAGGAAGACCTTCCTTACGGTACCTATAAAATCGTTGAGACTGTGTTCCCGACAGACTATACCTATTCGGGCACAAAGGAATGGACCCGAACCGTCAGCTCTGCCAATGATGGTGTAGTCACTATCAATGCAGTTAACGAGCTGAAGAAAGGTAACATTGAGGTTTATAAGAAGGCTTCGGAGAACAACGGTGCTCTTAGCGGTGCCATCTTTACCGTTTATAACACCTCGGGCACCAAAGTAACCACTATTGGACCTACCAATGACCGTGGTTATGCCAAATCCGCAGATATTCCTTACGGTACCTATCGCGTAGTCGAGACCACGTTCCCGTTCAACTATGAGGGTGACGGTCAGACTGAGTGGACAGTAACCATTAACACTGCCAAGGGTGCCCTCGCAACCATCAACGCATCGAACAAACTTAAAAAAGGCCACGTCGAGATTTTGAAATCCGATTATGAGTCTGGTAAAGACCTCAGTGGCGCTGAATTCACAGTTTACGATTACGATGGCGAAGAGGTAGCCGTTATCGGTCCTACCGATTCCAAGGGCTATGCCAAATCCGGCGAGATTACCTATGGCAGCTATATTGTCAAGGAAACCAAGGTGCCCGCGAACTATCAGCCTGATGGCGACGCCGAATGGCATATCACTATTGATGATAATAGTCCGCTGATCACACTGGACATCGCGAACCTTCGTCAGTATGGTAGCGTCAAAGTAGTCAAGACCGCTGAAGACGGACTTGTAGACGGACTTAAGTTCCAGCTTACCGGCACCTCTGTTTACGGTGAGGAAGTCAATATGACAGCCACCACCAACGAAGCAGGTGTTGCTGTATTTGAACGCGTGCCAATTGGCATTGATTACACACTTTCCGAAGTGAGTACCCCTGAACGCTATGTAATTCCTGAGGCCCAGAACATTACCGTCGAGTGGAATAAGGTAACAGAGCGTCAGTTCCACAACGTACTCAAGAAATGGCGTGCAGATATCTTTAAGGTTGATGCAAACCTTCGTTGGGGCGACGGTGCTTTAAAGTCCGTCTCTGTCATGTCCTTGAAAGCTACCGTTAACTCTGATGAGATCGTAAAGCGACTTGGTTTCCCTTACGGTAAGTCTCAGGGGGATGCGTCTCTTGCAGGTGCAGTGTACGGTGTATATCGCTACGATGAACTCGTAGACACCTATACCACTGATAAGAACGGTTACATTCTTACCGATTACTATGTATGCGGCGAAGGATGGAACATCCGTGAGATTACTCCTTCCGAAGGATATCTTCTTGATGAGTCTGTTTACTGGCTTGACGTAGAACCGGGTCAGTATACCGTCGAGAAGAATACAGAAGAGCTTGACGTATATGAAGAAATTATATATGGTGGCTTCCACCTCATCAAGCACAAAGACAATGGTGATACTCAGATTGAAACCGAAGAACTCGGTGCTGAATTCGAGGTTTACCTGAAGTTCGCAGGTTCTTACGAGAACGCTAAGGAAACAGAGCGTGGCTATCTCATTACTGATGAGTGGGGCTACGCTGAAACTGACTTGCTTCCTTACGGTATTTACACCGTAAAACAGGTTAAGGGTTCCAAAGGCTTTGATTTGATGAAGCCTTTTGACGTCTTCATCAGTGAGCCTTGGACATGGCAGCAATTTATTATCAATAATGCACCGTTCACCAGCTACGTGAAAATCCAGAAGACCGATGCCGAATCCGGTTTGGCAATTCCTTATGCCGGTGCAGCATTCCAGATTTACAATCCGGATGGAACCAAGGTTTCTATGGAATACACCTATCCGGAACACACTGTAATCGACACCTTCTACACCAACGAGGAAGGTTATCTTATCACTCCCGAGACACTGGGACACGGTAAGGGCTACTATTTGGTTGAGGTGAAGGCACCTTACGGATACGTGCTTAATTCAGACCCGGTTTACTTCGACGTTACTGCAGATGATGCGACGGACGAAGGCGGTCTGACCATTGTGAACGTAACCCGTTCTAACATGCCGCAGAAGGGTGTCATCCATATCATCAAGACCGGTGAGGTGTTCCAGTCTGTTGTAATCACCAATGATATGCACAAACCGGTATACGAAATCAAGGGTCTTGCAGGTGCGGTCTTCGAGATCCGTGCTGCAGAAGACATTTACACCCTGGATGGCGTGATGCATTACGCGAAGGGCGAGCTGGTAGACACAATTACAACTGGGTCTGACGGAATCGCCACCAGTAAGGAGCTCTACCTTGGTAAATATGATATCCAGGAAGTCACAGCTCCTCATTCCATGGTACTCAACGGAAAAGTTCAGACTGTTGAGCTCGTGTATGCCGGCCAAGAGATTTCTATCACTGAGACATCCGGTAATCTCTACAACGAACGCCAGAAAGTCAAAGTGAGTTTGGAAAAAGCGCTTGAGCAGAACGAACTCTTCGACATTGGCATGAATGCTGAGCTGAAGAACATCACTTTCGGTCTCTACGCTCAGACTGACATTGTTGCAGCCGATGGAAGCAAGATTCCTGAGGGCGGACTGATTGAGATCATTACCTTTGATGAGAACGGTATGGCTGTAATCAGCACTGACTTGCCTTTGGGAAGCTACTATGTTCAGGAAAGAACCACCGATGACCATTATATCTTGAGCGATACCAAGTACGGCTTTGAGTTTACTTACGGTGAGCAAACCGTAGAGGTCACCCACCTCGCAGTCAATAACGGTGCAGCCATTGAGAACGAGCTTAAGTACGGTTCTGTATCCGGTCTTAAGGTCGATGAAGACGGCAAGGTTATCAAAGGTGCCGTATTCGGTCTCTTCAGCAATGATGAAAATGAGTATACTCGCGAAAATGCGTATATGGTAACAGAAAGCGCAGAAGACGGTACCTTTAAGTTCGAGAGTATTCCTTACGGTACCTGGGTCGTTCGTGAGATCGAACCTGCCGTTGGCTTCGTTCTCAACGAGAAGGCATATCAGATCACCATCAAGGAAGACGGCGATGTCGTAGAAATCAAACTCGAAAACCATTATATCCGCGGTGACATCGAAGGTCTCAAACTGGACGAAGACGGCAACGTCATTGCCGGCGCGAAGTTCGGTTTGTTTAAGTCTGGTACCACAGAGTTTACTGAAGAAAACGCATTGCTCGTAACTGAGACTGACTCTGAAGGCAAATTCCGCTTTGAAAACATTCGCTTCGGTAAGTGGATTGTTCGTGAACTCGTACCTGCCACAGGTTATGTGCTCAATGAGACTCCCATCGATGTGAATATCCAGACTGAAGGCGAAATCATCAAAATCTCCTTCGAGAATAAGTTCATCCGCAGCGACATTAGGGGCTACAAGGTTGACGAAGACGGCAAACCTGTCGAAGGCGCTTTGTTCGGTCTCTTTACCGAGGATGAAACTGAATTCACCGAGGAGAGAGCTGTACTCACTGCCAAGTCTGATGCAGAAGGCATTTTCTTCTTCGATGACGTTCGCTTCGGCAAATGGATCGTGAAAGAGCTTGCACCTGCGGAAGGCTTTGTGACCAACGACACTGTTTTCCCGATCGATGTAACCACTGACGGTGCTGTTATCGAAATCAAAGCTGAGAACCGTCATATCTACGGTATGGTCCATACCACTAAGGTGGATAAGGATTATCCGGACAACCTCCTTGCCGGTGCCATCTTTGAAATCTACATGGACGTAGACGGCAACAAGGAATTCGATGCTGACATCGACACTCTCGTTGGTGAGATGGTTGAGTATGAGCCTGGTCTGTATGAGCTTGAGAACCTCAGATACGGTGGTTACTTCCTCTATGAGAAACAGGCACCTGCCAACTATGTCAAGGACGATGCTTATCATTACTTTGCAATCGTAAACGACGGTGAGCTGGTAGAGGTCGAAAATGAAGCCGGCATTGGTTTCATCAACAACTATATGGTCGGCAACCTCAAGATCGTTAAGAGTTCTTCTGACGGACGTCTCGAAGGATTCTCTTTCCGCATAATCGGCGAGAACTATGACGAGATCTTCAAGACTGACGCCAACGGCGAAATCTACATAGAAGGTCTCCGCATCGGTAAGTACACCGTTGCTGAGGTGGAAAATGAAGTCAGTGCAGGATATAAGCGTCCGGCTCCTGTTGAAGTCGAGCTTGTTGCCGACGAAACCCTTACCGTTAATGTTCATAACGACAAGATTACCATCGAAGAATCGCCCAAGACCGGTGACAATTCCAATATAGGTCTTTGGTTTGGACTTTTAGGCTTGAGCTGTCTCGGTATGGTAGGCACTGTGATCTACGGTCGCAGAAGAAAGCGCGAAGAACTGGAGGGCTAATCAATGAAGTCGATAACGATTAAATCCATTCTTCTGTGTGTCGCAATGCTGTGCATTCTTTGCTTTCCTGTTCAGGTATTGGCAGAGACGAAGCAAGGCACTACAGGAGATGAACTTCAGCTGATGGAAGCTGAGAAACTGGAAATCCAGCTCGGTACCGATTGGGCCGGCGTGGAGTTCCAGCTTAAGACGGATGCCGGGTTATATCCCGGCACTGTCAAAGTAGGACAGGACGGTGTGCTCCGTATGGAAATCGGCGGCAGCAAATCGTACATCTTAACCTGTATGAATTCTGCTGTCGAGGTTCCGGAGCCGACGCAAGCTCCTGCCACAACAGAGATTGACCCGGAAGAAAACAATTCCGGAACTGACTCAGCAGAAAATGGCAGCGCAACCGTTGCCGGCATTCCGGTACTCCATATCGTACTCTTTGCAGGCGGTATGGTGGTGGCAATCGGCGCCTTAATTGCTATGCATGTAGTGAAAAGACGCTGCGAGTCCGAACCTGCGTATGACGATGATGGTGACGAATAACTCTCCAGACTGAGTTCGGTAGGAAATCGCGCCTAATAAGCACAATTATGCTGTGAATAATCTGTAAATGTTACGAAAGGGCTTGACAAATGCAACCTAATCGGCTATACTACAGTCGTGGCAGGGCTTGCGTTCAGGCTCTCGGAACGTTTAAGGATAACGTCAGACCTGATTCAAGGGAATCAGGGATCCGTTACGGATCTTGCGCAATGAGCAGATCCACAACAACGCAGGTCAATTGAATATTAAGCCGGAAGGCTGCTCGAATATTACAGAGTCAATTGCTGGATGAGACAACAAACTCCAGCGTTTGGCTCTGTTTATTTGTTTTGCAGACCTTCCGGCTTTTTTCTTTATCTAATCGGAGGAACGAAATGAATAAATCTAAGAAAAAGAGAAAGGGATTTAACGCAAGCAGCATGCGCTGTCCATATTGCGGCAGCACGGTTGTTTATCGCAGCGCAGATGGAATCTATTACGAGAATAAAAAAGGCACTATGCTTTATGTGTGCAGCAACTTTCCTGAATGCGATGCATACGTCAGAGTTCACGCCGGCACCAATATCCCGGTCGGTAGTCTGGCCAATCACGAGCTCCGTTCTTTGAGACGTACAGCTCACCATTATTTTGATCAGCTTCATCTCTCGGGTTACATGAGCAAGCAGGATGCATACCAGTGGCTCGCGGACTTGATTATGGCACCTATGTCTGAGGCACATATCGGTCATCTCGGCGAGTATTATTGCAAGCTTGTTATTGAGGAGAGCCGTAAGCTTCTGGACAGATCGCGAAGAATCAGCCAGGTTCCGCGATTGGGGGTCCTCAGAGGAGGGGCAGCGGCATCATGAAACTAAGCGAAGAGAGACAGAAGAAGGTGGAAGAAAATCTGGGTCTGGTACACAAGGTAATCAACGATAAGGTCCACGGCCCATATCAGCTCGGAATCTATTCCCGAGAAGACCTGTTCCAGATTGGATGCATCGGTCTTTGTAAAGCTGCCGCGACGGACAAAGGCGGCAACTTTTCGACCTATGCCTACAGACTGATTTGGAATCAGATATGCGACGCCCTGATCTACTCGACCCGTCGCCAGGCGAATGAAGTTACCTATGATGTGACACCGTATACTGCAGAGGTTGATGAGAGCGATTTGGAACTGGGTATAGCAATCAAGCAAGCCCTGGATAAAGCAATCCTGGAAGCTCCGCCATCCACTGTCAAAGGTATCGAAGCTATCAGACTGATGGCAGATGGTTACACCTGTAGAGAGATTGGAGAGCAGATGGGTGCTTCTGACAAGGTTGTGGCCGCGTGGATATCAAAGGCCCGTAAGTTTCTGAAGGCAAGGAAAGATGTCCTTGACCTTGCAGGCAATATGTAAAACAAGAGACGCTAAGGAGTAAGATCCTCGGGCGTCTCTTTTCATTTGGAGGTAAATATGAAGGCATTATTCAGAAAGATACGTCCCTTTATCATCCCAATCATCGTTACGTTGATTGTGGTTCTTCTCTTTCATTGTATCTTCATGCTCGGCTATGTGCCCACGTCGTCCATGGAGCCGACACTTGAGACCGGGAGCCTGATTCTCGGTCTCAGACACTTTGATGAACTGGAGACCGGAGATATCATCATTTTCCGTTACGACAGTTCTTATCTTGTGAAAAGGATAGCAGCGTGCGAAGGAGATACCCTCGTCCATCAGGACGCCATAGTGACCGTTCCCGAGAACTGTTTCTATGTGCTCGGAGACAATGCGGAATACTCCCACGATTCCCGGTACTGGGATAACCCCTTTGTTTCCTATGAGGATGTCATGGCAGAGCTGCTTTTGCCCATAAAATGAAAAAGGACATACCCAATCAGAAGTTTGGGCGTCTTACTGCCAAGGAAGTCGTTCGGACAGTACCGAAAAAAGGAAATGTATGGCGATGTGAATGCGAATGCGGTGGGGAGAAAGAAGTTCCTGCCGCTTATTTATTGAACGGACATACGAGAAGCTGCGGCTATATGAATGCCGAGCGTAAAGCACGCCTGGACATCTTGAAACGGTGTGTTCGTGCGGATCAATGTTGCCGTAATACAGCTTTTCAAGTGTGTTCACGGTTTTCACCCCTTTCCAAGCCAAACACCATACCACAGTCAGTTCCGTAAGTCCGGCACTTTTCAAAACAAAAAAAGCGGCTACCGTTTCCGATAGCCGCTGTGTGGGTTATACTATTTTGTTAGCTGTTGTGCTTTTTCTTTTTGCTGACAACCGTAGTGCTGATAACAGCACCGCCGCTTACAAACAGCAATGCGATCCACAGCATAAGGTTGCTGTTGTCGCCGGTCGGGGGAGACTTCGGCAGCTTCGCCGTTACGGTGTCGGCTTTGGCGATTTCCTTGGTGCCGTCTTTGCCTCTGTAATACTTATTGCAGCCGCTGCAGTACCAATACTCGATATTGCCCTCGGAATCCTCGGTCGCCGCCTTGGCCGGGAAATGCTTTAAGTCGGTGTGGTTATTCGGATCAAGCTTACCGTAGGATTTGCCGCAGACTTCGCATACTGCCTTATCCCTGCAGGTTTTATTACCTCCGATGTGGTTTGTAATCACCTTTCCACAGTAATCGCAGACGTGATCCTCATCTGCGTCCTCGTGGTTGGAGATTGTCTTTCCGCAGAGGTCGCAGACGTGGTCTTTGTTTGCATCTTCGTGGTTGGAGATCACCTTTTCACAGTAGTCGCAGACATGGTCTTTGTTTGCGTCTTCGTGGTTAGAGATTATCTTTTCACAATAGTCGCAGACGTGGTCTTTGTTCGCGTCCTCGTGGTTGGAGATTATATTTCCGCAAATGTCGCATATGTGGTTTTTATCCTCATCGGTGCAATTATCCGTTTCGACGCCTTCCGTACAGCCGTCTGCCGAGCATTTGCGGGTGTGTGTGCCGTCGCCGTTTGATGTCCATTCGCCGAAGGTATGCCCGTCGTTGACCGTTACGGTCATTTCGGAGGTGTTGCCCGCCTTGTCGGTGACAACGATTTTCTGCCCGCCGTCCGCCGGAGAGAGGACAAAGCTGCCGCTTTCGTCAAGTGTGACCTTCTTTCCGTTTACAGTGACGGTGTCCACATACTTTTCGTCAACGGTGACCGTCTGCGCCTCGCAGTAGGTCTTGCCGTTTTCTATGCCGGTGATAACCGGGCTTGTTCCGTCAAGCACAATGCCGTCCGAGCAAATGTAGTCCGTATTGCCCGCCGTATCGGTCAGTTTGACATAGATAATGTATTCGTTATCGGGGTCAATGCCGAACGGTGCGGTGTATACTGTGAAGGTCATGCCGTCAAGCTCCGCTTTTGTCAATTCCTTATTTGACAGCAGATATTCAACCGTTACCGTCTCACCGCTGTTGTCGGCGGCGTTTATCGTCACCGTTTGCGTGTCCTTAAAGAACAGCCCGAAGGTGATGTTGTTGAGGAATGTTTTCCAACTGTTCCCGCTGATTTTAATTTCGCCCGTGGGCTTTTCGGTGTCTTTCCACTGCGCCGTGACGGTCATATTCTCGGCGGGCATGGTCGTGGGAATTTCCTTATCCCAACCGATAAAGGTATATCCTTCTCTTGTCGGGTCGGCAGGTGCGGTGATCGCCGTGCCGTAGTCCTGTGTAATGGGTGCGATTTCGCTGCCGCCTGCGGTGTCGAAGGTGATCGTATAGCGCACGTTCTCCCACAACGCCTTGACTGTGATATCAGCGGTGACGGTCACAGGGGCGTTCACCGGATACTCCGTGCCGCCGATCTCCCATGCC
>ENA-OPCL01000772-OPCL01000772.1-human-gut-metagenome-genome-assembly--contig:-NODE-772-length-26197-cov-2.512929_pt1 | contig 26197 bp, 18 predicted proteins | sample MGYA00241251_ERZ501482 | MGnify/ENA primary metagenome ERZ501482 (study PRJEB25962, sample SAMEA2042581) | human gut metagenome | biome: human gut; feature: human-associated habitat; material: faeces... | reverse complement strand
GGTTTTCTCGGAACAGACGCTTTTCAGGAAGTCGACTTGGTAGGTATCACCCAGCCTATCGCTAAATGGAGTTATCAGATTCGCCGTGCAGAAGATGTAGCTTGGGCGGTGGCACGTGCATTCTATATTGCCCGTAGCGGTCGTCCCGGTCCGGTAGTATTGGACTTCGCCAAAGATGCACAGAATGCAAAGACAAAATACGAGCCGGCGAAGCTGGATTTTATACGCAGTTATGTTCCGGTGCCTGATACCGATGAAGATTCTGTGAAGGAAGCCGCCGAACTGATAAATAATGCCGAACGTCCGCTTGTATTGGTAGGACAGGGGGTAGAACTCGGAAATGCACAAAGTGAACTGAGAGCCTTTATTGAAAAAGCTGATATGCCTGCCGGATGTACATTGCTCGGACTTTCCGCTTTGCCTACCGATCATCCTTTGAATAAAGGTATGCTGGGAATGCATGGTAATTTAGGTCCGAACATCAATACCAACAAATGTGATGTCCTGATTGCTGTCGGTATGCGTTTTGATGATCGTGTGACAGGTAATCTGGCTACTTATGCCAAACAGGCAAAAGTAATCCATTTTGATATAGATCCTGCGGAAGTAAATAAAAACGTGAAAGTAGATATCGCTGTTCTGGGAGATTGCAAAAATACATTAGCTGCCGTAACCGGATTACTAAAAGAGAACAAGCATACCGAATGGAACGATAGTTTTAAAGAATATGAGAAGGTGGAGGAAGAAAAAGTAATTCGTCCCGAACTTTATCCGGCTACGGATTCACTGACCATGGGCGAAGTAGCACGTGCCGTAAGTGAGGCAACCCACCATGAAGCAGTATTGGTGACGGATGTCGGTCAGAACCAGATGATATCTGCTCGTTACTTTAAATATTCGAAAGAACGCAGTATTATTACTTCCGGAGGGCTTGGAACAATGGGGTTCGGACTTCCCGCAGCTATCGGAGCCACTTTCGGTGCACCGGAGCGTACCGTCTGCGTGTTTATGGGAGACGGCGGACTTCAAATGAATATCCAGGAACTCGGAACTATCATGGAACAGAAAGCTCCGGTGAAAATCATCTGCCTGAATAATAACTTCCTCGGAAACGTGCGTCAGTGGCAGGCTATGTTCTTCAATCGCCGTTATTCATTTACTCCGATGTTGAATCCGGACTACATGAAAATAGCTTCCGCATATGACATTCCTTCCAAACGTGTCTATTCCCGTGAAGAATTGAAAGTGGCTATCGATGAAATGCTGGCAACGGACGGACCGTTCCTGCTTGAAGCTTGCGTAATAGAAGAAGGCAACGTATTGCCGATGACTCCTCCGGGCGGTTCGGTGAATCAAATGTTGTTGGAATGTTAGGGGAAGTTGAGAGTTCGTATTTAAAATTTAAAGTTATGAGTGATAAAATATTATATACAATCATTGTTCATTCTGAGAATATTGCCGGATTGCTGAATCAGGTGACGGCTGTATTTACCCGTCGGCAGATCAATATCGAAAGTTTGAATGTTTCTGCTTCATCTATCAAAGGTGTGCATAAATATACAATCACAGCTTGGACAGATAAGGACACTATTGAGAAGGTAGTGAAACAGATAGAGAAGAAAATCGACGTGATTCAGGCGCATTACTTCACGGAAGATGAAATATATTTCCATGAAATCGCATTATATAAGGTGTCTACTCCTGCTTTTCAGGAGAATCCGGAAGCGTCCAAGTTAATCCGTCGATACAATGCTCGTATAGTGGAAGTAAATCCGGTATTTTCCATTGTTGAGAAGAACGGGATGAGTGAAGATATAACCTCGCTTTACGGTGAACTCCGGGTATTGAATTGTGTTTTGCAGTTTGTTCGTTCGGGGCGTGTGGCGATTACCACCAGTTGTTTTGAACGGGTGAATGAGTTCCTCGACGGACGGGAGGCAAAATATAACGAAAGTAAAAACCTACAGGAATAATGAGTGAAGAAAATAAAATAGGAACTTATCAGTTTGTGGCGGAACCTTTCCATGTAGACTTTAACGGTCGCCTGACTATGGGGGTGTTGGGAAATCATCTACTGAATTGTGCAGGTTTTCATGCAAGTGACCGTGGCTTTGGTATTGCGACACTGAACGAAGATAACTACACATGGGTGCTCTCGCGCCTGGCTGTAGAATTAGACGAAATGCCTTATCAATACGAGAATTTCTCGGTTCAGACATGGGTGGAAAATGTCTATCGTCTGTTTACTGACCGTAATTTCGCTATTATTAATAAAGATGGGAAAAAGATCGGATACGCACGTTCTGTATGGGCAATGATTAGTCTCAATACCCGCAAACCGGCAGATTTGCTGACCTTACACGGAGGAAGTATCGTAGACTACGTATGTGACGAACCTTGCCCTATTGAAAAACCTTCGCGCATCAAAGTGACGAGCGACCGGCCGGTAGCTACCCTGACGGCAAAGTACAGTGACATTGACATTAACGGTCATGTAAATAGTATCCGCTATATCGAGCATATCCTTGATTTGTTTCCGATTGACTTGTACAAGACGAAACGAATCCGCCGCTTTGAAATGGCATACGTAGCCGAAAGTTATTTCGGTGATGAACTCTCTTTTTTCTGCGACGAGGCTAATTCAAACGAGTTTCATGTAGAAGTGAAGAAAAACGGTAGTGAAGTCGTTTGCCGTTCGAAAGTGATATTTGAATAACATAGAATATAAAATCAATTAATAACGGGTGGCGTAAGTCCCCAAAACTAAAAACAAAAAAGAAAATGGCACAGTTGAATTTTGGCGGTACTATTGAAAATGTAGTAATCCGTGACGAATTTCCTTTGGAAAAGGCTCGTGAAGTATTGAAAGATGAAACAATCGCTGTAATCGGTTATGGTGTACAGGGTCCGGGGCAGTCTTTGAACCTGCGTGACAATGGTTTTAATGTAATCGTTGGTCAGCGTCCGGGAAAAACATATGAAAAAGCGGTTGCTGACGGATGGGTTCCGGGAGAAACTCTGTTCGGCATTGAAGAAGCCTGCCAGAAAGCAAGCATTATTATGTGTCTGTTGTCTGATGCAGCTGTTATGTCTGTATGGCCCACTATTAAACCTTGTCTTACTCCGGGTAAGGCTCTTTATTTCTCTCATGGTTTTGCCATTACTTGGAGCGACCGTACAGGTGTGGTTCCTCCTGCCGATGTTGACGTAATCATGGTTGCCCCCAAAGGTTCGGGTACTTCATTGCGTACCATGTTCCTCGAAGGTCGCGGCTTGAACTCTTCATACGCCATCTATCAGGATGTAACCGGTAAGGCTTACGAACGTACTATCGCTTTGGGTATCGGTATCGGTTCCGGCTATTTGTTTGAGACTACTTTCCAGCGTGAAGCTACTTCGGATTTGACAGGTGAACGCGGTTCATTGATGGGTGCTATTCAGGGATTGTTGCTGGCACAGTATGAAGTGTTGCGTGAAAACGGACATACTCCTTCTGAAGCATTCAACGAAACTGTGGAAGAACTGACTCAGTCATTGATGCCGCTGTTTGCAAAGAATGGTATGGACTGGATGTATGCTAACTGTTCTACTACTGCCCAGCGCGGTGCATTGGACTGGATGACTCCGTTCCACGATGCTATCAAGCCTGTGGTTGAAAAACTGTATCACAGCGTGAAGACCGGTAACGAAGCTCAGATTTCTATCGACTCTAACTCTAAACCCGATTATCGCGAAAAGTTGGAAGAAGAGTTGAAAGCATTGCGCGAAAGTGAAATGTGGCAGACTGCCGTTACAGTTCGTAAACTTCGCCCTGAGAATAATTAATATATTCCGCCTTAAGTGGAAAAGGGGATGTGTCAAACGACCTTGACACATCCCCTTTTATATTATAATAGTGTGATGATTGTGTTTCTTGTAAACTCAAAAAAGGAGGGTATGTCGAAGCTCTCATAAACTAAAAATCACCCTCGCCACAACGACCTGTGGCGAGGGTGATTTCGATAAAAAGGGAGTTTTGACACACTTCCCTTTCCATTTATGATTTAGACGAGGATAGACTTAGAAATATAAGTAGCGGTCATCTTTTACTTCTGCTTTCTTATATAAGTCGCTGATGAAGCTGTTTGAATAGCGTGCTGCCATATTTTCCAAATTGCTTTCTTCTGTTTTAGCATCGAATGTTTCGGCACTCTTGTCTTTATTGATAATCTGCATTACATACACGCCTGCATTACCCTTGATGGGAGCAGTAGTCTTGTTTACCTCAGTTTTACTAGCAAAAGCACCTAATACAGGTTCGCTGGCACGAGTAATAGAAACATAAGCGGGTGCTGCAAAAGTGATGTGTTTTACAGTATCGCTCACTGCATTTGCAGCACTCTTGGCTTTATTAATGTCTGCACCGTTCAATTCTGCCATAATCTTTTCAGCTTTCTTATCTTTGATAATTTCGGCTTTCAGCATATCTGCCACCAAATTGATGTTACGGTAGCCGGCAGGATTTATCTTTTCAAGTGCAACTACCATCAAGTGGTCGTTTTCACCACATTCATACAAGGGAGATACTTCACCTTCTTTAGCAGCAAAGATCCATTTCAATGCGTCGCGAGTACCTTTCACACCACCTACATAGTGTTCACCGCTACGGAAATCAGCACGTTCTAACAAACGATAACCGTTGTCTTCTGCATTGGCTACAATCTTATCCATAGTAGTGTTCTGTGCTACGAACTGGCTGAAATCATTGTATGCCTTATTGTAAGTTTCTTTGCTGAATTCTACCGGACGTTTGATGATTGCTACCTGATATTTATCTTTCATGGCTTTCTTGTCCATTACCTGAAGGATGACGTTAGCCTGACCGACTTGCAAATTGTTCAGTTCTTTAATACCGCTGTTAATCAAGGTATTGATAAATTTAGCGTTTTCAGCATCAAGAGCAGCACCTTCATAATTGCGTGCTGTCAACCAACTTGCTTCACCTGTCTGACCATATTTTTGAGCAAGCTCGGCAAAATCCGCACCACCTTTCAGAGCTGTGAAAATACTGTCTGCCAAGGTCTTAGTCTTTGCTTCTGTATCGGCATATACCTGAATCTGACGGAATTGGATTGAGTCAGGAGCTGTTTGTTTTGCTAAGATTCTGAAAGCGTTGTATGAGTCGTCAGCTTGGTTGTAGTAAGGACCGTAAACTTCACCGAGCTTCACTGAGTCCAAACGGGCTACGATGTCGTTGGGAAGTACTGTCTTGTTTACAACCACTTCAGAGAAAGGTACTACAGAGTTGGTAGAACGAACGAATGTGCTCATATCAGCAACATTAGCCAACTGAGTAGAATATTCTGTAACTTCGTCTAAAACTTCTTTACGGTCTTCGTCAGAAGGAGTAACCAAAACATCGATATATTTGATGTTGCGAGTTTCTACCGGTTGTTCGAAAGTTTCTTTTTTCTTATTGTAAAGCGCTTTGATTTCTTCGTTTGAAACAGTGATTGTAGAATCGTTGATAGAAGAATAAGGAACAGCAGCCAGCAATACATCAGTCTGATTTGTGCGTGAAGCAAATGCGTCTTCGGCAGAAACAGGATTTGAAATTAATGATTTAGCCAGCAAGTTCTGATATTTTTCAGCTAAAGCAGTTTGTCTCAAAGTCTTTTCAATGAAGTTCCAAAAAGCACCCATTTTCTGATAGTATTCTACATACTGTGCAGGCATTTGGCTTTTGCCCAAGTTGGCATAGTCTACCAAAAACTTTTTCAGCATGTCTTTGTCAAAAGCACCGGTTTGCGGGTTGCGGAATGGAGTCTGCATTAACAACGGGTGAGTGCCTTCTTCGATAATTGCTTGGATTTCAGCATCGCTTACAGTCAGACCTAACTTTTTGGCTTCTGCTGCAATTAATTGATTGTTTACGTAAGATTGCCAAACTTGGTCTTTCACTTGAGTCAGTTGGTCATCGTTAAGAGAGTTCAAGCCTTGAGTGAGCTTAATAACTTCTGCGTATTCATCAACCATTTTCTGATACTCTTGTGCGGTGAGTGTTTTTCCATTGATTTCACCTACGTCTTGTTTTCCCTGATGTGGCTGGAGTACTTTCCATGCGTCACCCGCAATAAATGCGAAAAGGGCAAGACCGATTACAACGACCAACAGAGGGCCTTTACTTCTAATTGTTTGTAATGTTGCCATTTCTAAATTATACTATTTTGTTTATTGTTTTTCTATACTTTATAGATTTAGCGCACGAAGATACAAAAAATGCGGTTTACAATCTATTTTATTGTGAAAAAAATCTGTTATTCGGTCACTTTCAGCTTCACAAGCTCAATTTTAGTAGCCGTAACTTTAATTATTTTGAACTGGAAATTGTCGAATTTTATCACTTCATGCATTTTGGGAAAGCTTTGGTAATGGTGTAGGATGAGACCGCCGACAGTTTGATATTCATCGCTTTCGGGCAAATCGAGTGAGAAAAGTTCATTCGCTTTCTCTATTTCCAGACGTCCTGAAAGGATGTATTCATTGTCGCCGATTTCTTTGGCTATGTAAGATGTGGTATCATGTTCGTCTTCTATTTCGCCAAAAATTTCTTCTACTAAATCTTCCAGTGCCACAATGCCCGAAGTGCCGCCAAATTCATCGACTACCACTGCCAATGATTTCTTTTGCTGCATGAATAGCTTCATCAGCTTATGTGCGCCCATCGTTTCGGGAACAATGGGAAGCTGGCGGATATGTTCAGCCCAATCTGTTACTTCGCGGAACATTTCTGATGAATGGATGTAACCGACAATATTGTCTATATTTTCCTTGTATACAATAATTTTGCTGATTCCACTTTCTATGAAACGTGCTTTTAATTCTTCGAGTGAAGTGCCGTATTCGATGGATACTATTTCGGTACGAGGAACCATGCAGTCACGGATTTTTATATTGGAAAAGTCAAGTGCATTTTGGAATATTTTGATTTCGGTGTCAATTTCTTTTCCATTGTCAGTGTCTTGGATGCTGCTTTGAATGAAATAGTCCAAATCTACTTTTGTAAATGCTTTGTCACTTGCTTCTTTATTCACTTTTATGCCGAAAATGCGTAATATCAGGTTGGATGAACTTGATGCAAATTTGCTGATAGGGTAGAGGACTATGTAACAAATGAATGCAGGAACAGCCAATATATTCAATGTTAAGTTGGGATTGATTTTGAATAGTGTTTTAGGTAGAAATTCACCGGTTACCAAGATGATTAATGTCGAGATGATGGTTTGAATCAGTACCAGAAGGAACTCGTTTTCGATGAGGCCTGCCAAGATATTTTGTTCGATGACCTGAGCCATCAATATACCGTAAATGACAAGGGCTATATTGTTTCCTACCAGCATGGTAGAAATGAAATTGTTCGGGTCATGAAAGAAGATGGAAAGGATTCGAGAGGTAAGGCTCTGGCTGTTACGATCCATCTCAAAGCGTAGTTTATTTGAGGAAACAAAGGCTATTTCCATACCTGAAAAGAATGCGGAAAAAGCCATTGTGATAAGTATTTCTATGATGATGCCCATAATGATAAATTGATTAATGTACCGAGTCGGTCTTGATACTGTCCGAAGCAGCAACTTTTGTACTGTCTGCCGGGGTTGTGTCTTTTACAATAAACTCACCGCCACTGTTGTATATTTCGTATTCGGTCAGTTGTTGGTTCGACTTGAATCCATATTGTCCATTTATAATGCTTTTGTCCGCTTGTTCGATACGGATAGGCTTGTCAGAGTAAATTTGTTCTTTTGCTTCGTCCCAAAACAGAAGTTGTGTATCAAATTTGTCCCCTTGAAGGTTGCGGATGTGCACATTGCTTCTCAGTTCCCAAAGTTTCTTTTTCTCGTAATAATAAGCTGTATCGGCTTTGATGCTGGCATCGATGTGAAACAGAGAATCGAATTTCTCCAAATAGACTCCTTTTTCAAAAGCCCAATAAGGTGGGTTCTTTTTATCGTATATTTCCCACTCTTCGGTAATAATTTTGTAGCGTGTGATGCCCGAATCGGATATTAAGGTAGTCACTCCCAGCGTTTTCATGGTAGGGAGAGAATCACGTTCGGTTATGGCTTCTGCCAAGTTCTTATTGTCTCCCGAACATGCGGGGAATAAAACAAACATAACAGTTGTCCAAACGACAACTGTTATGTTCATAAATATAAGGTGTGAATTTCGTTTTTTTACAACTGACATAATTATCTGATAGTAGTTGTTTCACCAATCCATCCGCCGATTGTTACACTGTCACCTTTCTTCAATCCGAGGAAGAATAAGTCTTCATCTTTCGGAGTATAGCGTGAGTAAGTGCCAATCAACTTGTTTGCTTCTTCTTCTACGCTTGAATCTACACTCTTAGCTCTCTGTAATTTGTCAATAACGGCAAAGTATGTACATTTGTTCAATGCATTTTCATCGCTCCAGTTGGGGCTTGATGCATACATATTAGCTATCAGGATATAGGGTTTACCGTTGCTTCCATCCAATGAGATAGATTTCAGTGCATATTGTTTAGCTTTGCTCAATTGTTTTTTATTAAACAGGATGGCAGCAGTCTTATAGCAATAATCTGCTTTTTTCACAGGGTCTTGTTCCAGTTCGATTGCCTGGTCAAAGTATGTGATACATTTGTCCAAGTCGCCTTTCTTGAAATACATATATCCGCAACCGATAGCTGTTTCTGAAGTCGGTTCAATAGCATGTGCATGTTCGGATGCAGCAAAGTATGCTTCCTGTTCTGTGCATCCTAACATTTGCATTACGCTGATTACTTGTTTTAAATAATCCAGATTAGTCTTGTTCTGTTCAACTTTCGGAGCGTAAATAGATTGCAAATTATCGCAAGTAGCCACACCACTGTTAATGAAAAATGCATCGATGTTGTCTTTGGCAACTTTCAACAGTTCTTTGGTCTTTGCTTTAGTCTCTTTTTTGAATGCTGCGTCTGCATAACCGGCAGCAGCGATATAGTCTTGAATGAACTGTTCTTTGTGTGTTTCATCAGCCTTAACCTTACGTCCGGAAACATCGGTAAATTCTTGAAGTACAAAGTAATCGGCGTTATCTTTTTCTAATTCAACGGCTTCTTTGAACAAATTATATGCAGTATTCAGGTCAGGACATCCCATTGTGAAATAGTCGTGAGCTTTCATTCCGATAATAGAACCTTTAGTTACAGGGGTTTTAACGTAGCTGTTCAAAATGTCCAGGTATTTAATACGTTGATCGTGTACTTTCATCAGTTCTTCAAAATATTGCTTTTGCTTAGCTGCATCTTTTTCATTGGCAATGAACCAACGAAGAATCTTTGCACCGTTTGTGTAAGTACCTGCCTGAGCAATAGGAGCTTCATTGAATACACTCTTCCACGGGGTATAAGCATCCTTGAAGTTGTTTGTTTTTACGTACTCAGAATAGATACTGATGTTTTGCAGACAGTTAATACTGTCTTGACCATGACCATACCTTGAACCGTCTGACGCTCCGGTTTGAGCGAAAGAAGCTGTTGCACTTAAAGAAAGAGCGAACAGCGCTGTTACCATCTTCATTTTCATCGTATATAAATTTAGTTATTATTATTATTAAAACTCTATCTTGTTGTTTGTTAATCTACTTTCCACTTCATAAACCAACGTTCGTTGAAGGTCAGTCCGATGTTGATTTTTAAATAGTTTTCTTCCAGCATTCCTTTTACTTTCGGACTTACTCTTACATATTGTCCCGAGATATTCAGGATGGACTTGCTTTGGAACAGCGGGAAGCCGAAACCGGCACTTACTCCATATTCACGAGTACCGTCCTGACCGTCTACTTTGGTGTATGGATCTGAATAATATCCACCAACACGGTAGCGGACACGTTTCAGATAATTGCGGCTGTAGGGGTTGGGAACAAACTCAGCACCTGCGGCTATTTTTGTACGGTTGCTGAAATAGCTTTTCTCATTATAGAATTTTGCATCCTCCCATTGTTGATAGGTAAAATCGGCCCCTATAGTCAGTCGGTTGTCATATACATAAGTCAAACCGGCTCCAAAGGTATGTGGCAAACTGAATGCGTTGGTAATCGTATCACCTGTCTGGGTAGAAGGATAATCAGCTCCGTTCAACCACTTCTGATTGTATTTATATCCTTTGCCATTCACTGAATGTCCCAGTGAATATACGGCACCAAAGTTCAAAACGTGTTTTTTATTGAATTTATAACTATATTGCAAGCCAAAGTCCAGTTTATAATCATTGATGGATATCTTGTCCAATCTGACACTGCTAAATGAACTTGAGTTGCTGAAAGCAGTTGTTACAGAATGTGTGATATCACCATATATATAAGAGATGTTTGCACCGATTGACAAGTTGTCGAGGACTTTGAAACCTACACCTGCAAATACTTGCTGCAAACCTCCGTCACCAGCGTAAGAAGCAGTCTTATTGATAACGGTTCCGTCTTCGTCCTTAGTCAATTCGGAAGTGTTGCTCAGACTGTATCCTACTGTAGAGAAAGGGAGAAATCCCACAGCCATTCCCATACGTTTCCATAAACGGAATTGCATGGCCAGATAATCAAAACTTGAATTTTTAGCGTTAGTCTTTATATTGCCTTCCTTAAAGTTGGCATTTTGCAAAGTCATGCCGGCATCAAACAAGAACGTCAAAGAATCAACTGCCGTATATGACGCCGGATTAGATGCGTTGATTTGATAACCGTTTCTTAATCCATAGGCTATTCCACCCATCGCTTTGCTATTACCGAAGCCTTGATCGGCCAATGAACCAAATCCATAGCGCGTATAAGGTGAGTTTGTGCTTGTTTGGGCTATGGTCAGCCCAGTGAATGTGAGTATAATTAACGCACTAATCAGTCTTTTATAATTTATCATTATAGCTTAATATTCTGTTTAAACCTTTCAATACTAAAAATCTATCTGCAAAGATGATACTTTTTAAGTTTGTATCAAAAGAAAAATCATCTCCGCCTGTTAAAAAAACCAAAACTCCGGGGTAATTCTTTTGAATAAGGGAGATGTATCCGCTCATTTCAAGTTCCATACCTCTGATAACTCCGGCACGGATAGCAGTTTCTGTCGTTTGTCCATAAAGGGGGATGTCTCCTTTGGCACTGACTTTAGGCAGCTTGTCCGTAAATATATTGAGTGCTTTGAAGCGCATGCGCATTCCGGGAGATATATTGCCACCGTGGTATTGGTGTTGTGCATCGATGAAATCGTATGTGACACATGTTCCGGCGTCAATAACCAGTATATCATTATTGGGTTTCAGCCATGTGGCGGCTACAACGGCGGCAAGTCTGTCCATTCCCAGTGTTTGAGGTGTCTTGTACAGATTGGTGATGGGAACCGGAGTTTCGTGACTTAGCTCTATGATTTTAAAGGGCAACTTGTCCAGTTGTCGGCGGATCGTGTTGCTTAATGTGATGACAGAGGCTATGATACCTCGTTCCAAGGGGTATCGGGAGCAAAGCATCGGCAGGCTGTCCAATGAATGATTGGAGCCACGGAATACTTCTACCAACTCGTCTTTGTCAAAGATAGCCAGCTTGGCTACTGAATTTCCTATATCAATTATTAAATTCACAACTTTGCTTTTATGGCTGCAAAGTAACGCAAAAAATAAATAGGAATTGCAATAAAAAACGGTATTTGTGAGGTATTAATTAATATTTAGGTGTACTTTTGCAGCGTAAATTGTAATTTTGATACGGATAAACAATGATTCAGTGGTATCAAAACATTGATTAATATGAAGAAACTGCTTGTTCTACTTTATTTAATATTGGCTTCCTGGAGTGTTCGTGCTCAGCAGGATAGTGTAAGGGTGAGTTTGCTGACTTGTGCGCCGGGAACCGAGATATATGAATTGTTCGGTCATACGGCTATTCGTTACGAAAATCCGGCAGAGGGGAAGGACTTGGTTTTTAATTATGGTATCTTCAGTTTCAATACTCCTAATTTTGTGCTGCGCTTTGTGAAAGGTGAAACTGATTATCGGTTGGGAGTGGTGCCTTATTCTTATTTTGAAGGAGAATATGCCGTGCGCGGCTCTTCGGTCTATCAGCAAACACTGAATCTTACCGACGAAGAAAAACAAAAGATATGGGATTTGCTTGAAGAAAATTATCGTCCAGGGAACCGGATTTATCGTTATAATTATTTTTATGATAATTGTACTACGCGTGCGCGTGACAAGATAGAAGATTGTATCGATGGAAAAGTAGTTTATCCGCAGGCGGAAGAAGGGGTCACTTTCAGGGATATTGTTCACCGGTGCACGAAAGGGAATGAATGGGATGAGTTAGGAATTGATCTTTGTCTTGGCAGCGAGGCGGATGTTCCCATTGACGGACGAAAGCAAATGTTTGCTCCTTTTAATATGTTGGAAGCGGCAAGGGGCGCGGTCATTATGCAAGGAGACAGTGTTCGTCCGTTGGTACTCAGTGAGTCGAAAGTGGTGGATGTAGAGCCGGAAGAAGCAGAACCGGGTTTCCCATTGTCTCCTCTGTCGTGTGTATGCATATTGTTGGTTGTGACTTGCATTATTGTATGGCTTCAATTGAAATGGAAGAAGGTGATTTGGGCTTGGGATTTGCTCTTGTTCGGAGCGCAGGGGCTAGCCGGATGTATCATTGCTTTTTTGTTTTTCTTTTCCATTCATCCGACAGTCGGCTCCAATTGGCTGATTGTTTTGTTCAATCCCATCCCCCTTATTTACTTGCCGGTGATGATTTATAAGGCGATAAAAGGTCGAAAAGACCTCTATCATTTAATAAATATGGCTTATTTAACGTTTTTTATAATGATAATGCCATTTATACAGCAAGAATTCAACGTAACGGTATTACCTTTGGCACTGTGTTTGCTTGTATGCTCTACAGGCCACGTATTTTTATATTACAGACAAAACAGTAAATGAAAGGACGCATCTTAACTTCTCTTCTGACCGTTATAGTATTAACGGGGCTTCAGGCACAAAATGTTCCTGCGGTTCCTAAGTTGGTGGTAGGGCTTACCATCGACCAACTGCGGACAGACTACATTGAAGCTTTCTCGGCTTTGTATGGAGAACGGGGCTTCAAACGGTTGTGGAAGGAAGGCAGAATATACCTGAATGCAGAATATGATTTTATCAATGTTGATAAATCATCGTCTGTGGCCGCTATTTATTCGGGAACTACTCCTTATACCAATGGTATTGTAGGGGATAACTGGATGGATCGTGCAACTCTGCGCGTTATCAATTGTGTGGACGACAATAACTTTATGGGGATTTATACTTCCGAGTCCACCTCTCCTGCCAAATTGAAAGTATCAAACCTGTCAGATGAGCTGGCAGTGGCCACACAAGGCGTAGCAGAAGTTTATTCCATTGCTCCTACCCGGGAAATGGCAGTGTTGGCTGCCGGTCATGCAGCCAAAGGTGCTTTCTGGATTAATGATGAAACAGGAAAATGGAGTGGAAGTACATATTATGGCACTTTTCCTTCCTGGATTTCTACTTATAACGATTATCAGGGACTTGATTTTCGCATCAGTGATATGGTGTGGGGACCTTATCTGCCTGTTACCGCTTATAAATATCTGACTACAGAAACCAAGCAGCTGACTTTCAAACATAATTTTGATGATGAAAGGAAGCAGAAATACAGAAGGCTGAAAACCAGTCCTTATGCCAATGACGAGGTGAATCGTTTGGTAAATGCTTGTCTCAATTCTACTTCCATCGGTAAGGATAATGTGCCGGATTTATTGTCTTTGGCTTATTATGCCGGAAATTATGATCACAAATCTCCGTCTGAATTACCTTTGGAGATGCAGGATACCTATGTCCGTTTAGATAATAGTATTGCCGAGTTGTTGGATATGATTGATAGAAAAGTAGGTTTACATAACACTCTTTTCTTCATTACCTCCACCGGATATACAGATCCCGAACCGGCTGATCCTCCTCAATATAAGATTCCCAGTGGAGAATTCTATATTCAGCGTTGTTCTGCATTGTTGAATCTTTATCTGGCTGCGATCTATGGCGAAGGCCAGTATGTGGAAGCTCATCACGAACAGGAAATTTATTTGAATCATAAGCTTATTGAGCAGAAACAACTTAACTATACCGAGATTTTGGCTCGTTCGTCGGAATTCCTGGTGCAGTTTAGCGGTGTGAAGGACGTCTATTCTTCACAACGCTTGCAGTTGGGCTCTTGGACTCCTACTATCGATAAAATAAAGAACAGTTATAATCCGGCGTGTTCCGGTGACTTGTGGATAGAGGTTTTGCCCGGCTGGTCGGTTGTCCGTGAACATTCTTTAGATAAAAGAGTAGTGCGTGAAGCTTATGCTTCTTCACCCCTCGTTTTAGTGGGATGGAATATGAAGCCCGAAATTATTCACACCCCTGTGAAGATTGGCAATATTGCACCTACTGTAGCCCATTTCATGCGCATTCGGGCGCCCAATGCCTCTACTTTGGCTCCGATGACTGACATCCGCAAATAATATTTAGAGAGAGAAGTGCAAATAAATCAGCATTTTATTTTAACTTTGCACTTTCAAAATTAACCAAATTAGAAAATAATAAAAACAAAAATACAATGGGATTTAATGAATTTATCGGCAAATTGTTTGGAAACAAGGCCACCCGTGACATGAAAGAAATAAAGCCGTGGGTAGACAAAATCAAGGCTGTATATCCGGAAATTGCCAAACTGAGCAATGATGAGCTTCGTGCCAAAACAGAGGAACTGAAAAAGTATATCCACGATTCGGCTACGGAAGAACAAAAAAAGATAGAAGAGCTGAAAGCTACTATCGAAACTACTGAGTTAGAAGATCGTGAAGGCATCTTTACGCAGATTGACAAGTTGGAAAAAGAAGTGCTTGAAAAGTATGAAAAAGCATTGGATGATGTGCTTCCTCAAGCTTTTGCCATCGTAAAAGATACAGCCCGCCGATTCTCTGAGAATCCTGAAATCGAAGTGACTGCTACTGAGTTCGACCGTAACTTGGCTGCGCAAGGAAAAGACTTTGTGCGTATCGAAGGCGATAAAGCTATCTGGCAGAACCATTGGCTTGCCGGTGGTAACGATATGACATGGGGAATGGTGCACTATGATGTGCAGCTGTTTGGTGGTGTCGTTTTGCATAAGGGTAAGATTGCAGAAATGGCAACCGGTGAGGGTAAGACGTTGGTGGCTACTCTGCCGGTATTCCTGAATGCTTTGACCGGTAACGGTGTGCACGTGGTGACAGTCAATGATTATTTGTCAAAACGTGACTCGGAATGGATGGGACCACTTTATCAGTTCCACGGATTGAGTGTCGATTGTATCGATAAGCATCAGCCTAATTCTGACGCACGCCGCAGAGCATATATGGCCGATATTACCTTCGGTACGAACAATGAGTTTGGTTTTGACTATTTGCGTGACAATATGGCTGTCAGCCCGAAGGATTTGGTGCAGCGTAAACATAATTATGCTATTGTCGATGAGGTCGACTCAGTTTTGATTGACGATGCGCGTACTCCGTTGATTATCTCCGGTCCTGTTCCAAAAGGTGAGGATCAATTGTTTGAACAACTCCGTCCATTGGTTGAACGTCTGTTTGAAGCTCAGAGAAAGCTGGCTACCCAATACCTTGCCGATGCCAAACGCTTGATTGCATCCGATGACAAGAAAGATCAGGAAGAAGGGTTCCTTGCTTTGTTCCGCAGTCATAAAGCGTTGCCTAAGAACAAGCCGTTGATTAAATTCTTGAGTGAACCGGGCATTAAGGCCGGTATGCTGAAGACCGAAGAAATCTATATGGAGCAGAACAACAAGCGTATGCCTGAAGCTACCGATCCTTTGTTCTTCGTAATCGATGAAAAGCAGAACAGTGTGGATTTGACAGACAAAGGTATTGATTTGATTACCGGAAATGCTGAAGATCCTACATTGTTTGTGTTGCCTGATATCACTTCTCAGTTGTCGGCTTTAGAAAACCAGACCGAACTGTCGGAAGAAGAGAAATTGGCCAAGAAGGATGAGTTGATGACTAATTATGCTATCAAATCGGAACGTGTACACACCATCAACCAGCTTTTGAAAGCATACGCCATGTTCGAAAAGGATGATGAGTATGTGGTGATTGACGGACAGGTGAAGATTGTAGACGAACAGACCGGTCGTATTATGGAAGGTCGTCGTTACTCAGATGGTTTGCATCAGGCTATCGAGGCTAAGGAAAGGGTGAAAGTGGAAGCGGCAACCCAGACTTTTGCCACTATTACTTTGCAGAACTATTTCCGTATGTACCACAAACTCTCGGGTATGACCGGTACAGCCGAAACGGAAGCTGGCGAATTTTGGGATATCTATAAATTGGATGTTGTTGTCATCCCGACCAATCGTCCGATAGCACGTAAAGATATGAACGACCGCGTCTACAAGACTAAGCGTGAAAAATATAAAGCTGTGATCGAAGAGATTGAAGAAATGGTAAAGGCAGGACGTCCTGTTCTGGTAGGTACTACTTCTGTAGAAATCTCTGAAATGCTGAGCAAGATGCTTTCAATGCGTAAGATTGAGCACAATGTATTGAATGCAAAGTTGCACCAGAAGGAAGCCGACATCGTTGCTCAGGCAGGTCAGAAGAGTATCGTGACCATTGCAACCAATATGGCGGGTCGTGGTACCGATATTAAGCTTAGTCCTGAAGTGAAAGCTGCGGGAGGTTTGGCTATTATCGGTACGGAACGTCACGAGAGCCGTCGTGTAGACCGTCAGTTGCGTGGTCGTGCAGGTCGTCAGGGAGACCCGGGATCTTCTGTATTCTTTGTCTCATTGGAAGACGACCTGATGCGTTTGTTCTCGTCAGACCGTATTGCCGGTGTCATGGACAGACTTGGATTCAAGGAAGGTGAAATGATTGAACACAAGATGATTTCCAATTCCATCGAGCGTGCTCAGAAGAAAGTAGAAGAAAACAACTTCGGTATCCGTAAACGTTTGTTGGAATATGACGACGTGATGAACAAGCAGCGTACCGTAGTCTACACCAAACGCCGCCACGCTTTAATGGGCGAACGTATCGGCATGGATATTGTGAACATGATTTGGGACCGTTGCGCCAATGCCATCGAGGCTCCTACTTATGAAGACTGCAAAATGGACCTGCTCCAGACCCTTGCCATGGAAACTCCGTTCACTGAAGAGGAATTCCGCAACGAGAAAAAAGAGAAACTTGCCGACAAGGCCTTCGACGCCGCTATGGAGCTCTTCAAGCGCAAGACCGAACGTATGGCGCAAATCGCTTATCCGGTCATCAAGCAGGTCTACGAAAATCAGGGACATATGTACGAAAACATTCTGATACCTATCACCGACGGCAAGCGCATGTATAACATCTCCTGCAACCTGAAAGCGGCCTATGAAAGCGAATGTAAGGAAGTGGTGAAATCATTTGAGAAGTCGATCCTGCTGCACGTCATCGACGAGGCATGGAAAGAAAACCTGCGCGAGCTGGACGATCTGAAACATTCCGTACAGAATGCCAGCTACGAACAGAAAGACCCGCTGCTGATTTACAAGCTGGAGTCTGTGAACCTGTTCGACACGATGGTAGACAAGATAAACAACCAGACAGTCTCCATCCTGATGCGCGGACAAATCCCGGTACAGGAACCGCAGGAGGTTCGTCAGGCCGCCCCCGAACAACGTCAGGACCTCAGCAAGTATCGCGAACAAAAGCAAGACCTGAGCGATCCCAACCAACAGGCTGCCGCCCAGCATGACACACGCGAACAGCAGAAACGTGAACCTATCCGCGCAGAAAAGACAGTGGGACGCAACGATCCCTGTCCTTGCGGAAGCGGCAAGAAGTATAAGAATTGCCATGGGAAAAATGCGTAAATAGCGGAATAGTGATTAGCGGTTCACTAATCACTTCACTAATCACTAACAAAAGCCTCGAACGGTTAAAAACTGTTCGGGGCTTTTATTTATTCAAGTAAAAGATTACTTTTGTTTTCAGAACAAAGAATAAAGGCTATGGCTAAATACTATCATTATCTGTTATTGTCTTGTTTGCTACTTTTGGCAGGCTGCCAAAGCGTTGAATATCTCGCTATCGACTATATGCTACCGGCGGATGTCAGTTTCCCGCCAAGCCTGAAGCGGGTGGGCGTCGTCAACAACATGCCCGAAGTTCCGGAAAACAAACCTATCCTCGCCAAAGAGAAGAAGAAAGACGACTTTGAAATAGCCCGGAAGGTGGACTATTACAACGGCAATGCCACCATTGCCACCGAAACACTTGCCGAAGCGCTTGCTGATGAGAACTACTTCAACGAAGTGATAATCTGCGACTCTGCCCTGCGCACCGGCGACATCACTCCGCGAGAGGCAATGCTATCACAGGAAGAAGTGAACCGGCTGGTGGATAATCTGGACGTAGATTTCCTCATCGCACTGGAAAACGTGCAGATACACACCACCCGCAAAATAAAGTATATGCGCGACTGGGGTGTCTACTACGGAACGGTGGACGCCAAAGTCTATCCCACCGTCAGTGTCTATCTGCCCAATCGCGGCACACCTATGGTGACCGTCAACAGTAAAGACAGCATCTTCTGGGAGGAAGCCGGAAACGGGCCTTTCGTACAGTCCCACCTCATCAGCGAAGAAGACGTGATAAAACAAGCCTCTGAATTTGCCGGAACCATCCCCGTAAAAAAGCTGTTGCCCTATTGGAAAACAGCAAGCCGATACCTCTTCTGCGGCGGTTCGGTGAATATGCGCGATGCCGCCGTATATGTCAGGGAGAAGCAATGGGAAACCGCCATCGACTTGTGGAAGCAGACCTACGCCACCAAAAAAGGGAAGAAAAAGATGCAGGCTGCCTATAATCTGGCTGTCGGCTACGAGATGCTGGACAGCATCACCACTGCTGTCGGCTGGGCTTTGAAAGCACAAGCCGAAGCACGCATTGTGGACGGCGTAGACAAAAAAGATTTAACTCACCTGACCCAGGCAGACCTCCCCAACTACGTCCTCACAACCCTTTACGTCACCGAATTAAAAGAACGTGAAGAAGGCTTGGCACGCCTAAACATGCAAATGCAACGATTTAATAATGATTTTTAGTCAAATACAGTAAATGTAACTGTTTTTTTTATACCTTTGAACATCCATTTAGTAAAGAAAAGCAATTATGAAACTCAGTCAACCGGCATTATCTCTCCTCGAAGAAACCATTAAACAGGCAATCGGCAAGTACACTTGCGGTTGCGAACAAACAATCGTTACGGATATTCATCTGCAAGCAAACCAAAGTTCGGGCGAATTCTGCATTTTCGATGATGACGACAGGGAACTTTCCAGCACCGTTATCGAAGAATGGATGACTTATGAAGGCGATGACTTCTATGAGAACATAGAACGCATCCTGAGCAACCTGCTCTGCAATATGAAGAGCAAGGATACCTTTGACAAGCTGACTATCATGAAGCCTTTCTCCTTCGTGCTGGTGGATGATGACAAAGAGACCATAGCCGAACTCCTGCTGTTGGACGACGACACCCTGCTGGTAAACGAAGAATTGCTGAAAGGACTGGATGAAGAGTTGGACGCTTTTCTGAAAGACTTATTGGAGAAATAGGCAGTCGGAGTTGCCAAAGACCATAATCGGAAGGTAACTATACATTGCCTTACAATGTGAATCCTTGTTAAACAATAGAGTATATCAAACTATAATCCCCCTATAAACAATTAAAGATTTATAGGGGGATTTGCTGTAAGATAATATAGTCACCTATCGGAAATACCGCTTACGCCTTTTTCAAAGCAGCAATGCTTTCTTTCAATGAGTTGATGATGCTCTCCGCATCCGCCTGTTTCTTGCGTTCCATTTCAATAACGGCAGCCGGAGCATTGTTCACGAACTTCTCGTTGCTCAGCTTCTTCAAGACTCCCTGCAAGAAACCCTCCTTATGTTTCAGTTCGGCTTCCATACGGGCTATTTCGGCTTCAAAAAATAAAGTTCCATATGCTCCTAAAGGAATTGAGTATTCTGTAACTCCTACCATAAATGCAACAGATGCATCGGCTTTCGCCTCAACCACGCTTATGGCAGAGAGGTTGCACATCTTCACGATGACGGCATCGAAAGCAGCCACCGGATTTTCGCCGACAACCTGCAACTCCAATGCCTCCTTCTGGGCAATGTTCTTCTGCAGGCGGATAGAGCGTACATTACTGATGACCTCTTTCACCACCTCGAACTGCTGCACAAAGGCTTCATCAACTTCCGTTGACATGGAAATAGGACTCACCATAAGGCTCTCCCCGTCTTTACGGTCGATGATATGCTGCCACAGCTCCTCGGTGATGAACGGCATGAACGGATGCAGCAGATGCAACAGGTTATCGAAGAAGCCGATAGTCGTTTCGTACACCTTTTTGTTGATGGGCTGGCCATAAGCAGGCTTGATCATCTCCAGATACCAGGAAGAGAACTCGTCCCAGAAGAGCTTGTACACTGCCATTAACGCTTCACTCAAACGATACTTGCCAAACAAGTCCGCCACTTCGGCAGCTACGGCATTCTGTTTGGACTCAAACCAGCGCATTGCCAGTCCGGCAGCTTCCGGCATGGGCACTTCGGCACTTACTTCCCAACCCTTGATCAGACGGAAAGCATTCCATATTTTGTTGTTGAAGTTACGTCCCTGTTCACAAAGCGCATCGTCAAAGAGGATGTCGTTGCCGGCGGGAGCCGAAAGCATCATACCCATACGCACACCGTCGGCGCCGTAACGGTCTATCAGATCCAGCGGGTCGGGTGAATTGCCGAGCGACTTGGACATCTTGCGTCCCAGTTTGTCGCGTACGATACCGGTGAAGTAAACATTCTTGAACGGCATCTTGCCTTCGTATTCATAGCCCGCCATAATCATGCGCGCCACCCAGAAGAAGATAATGTCCGGCCCGGTCACAAGGTCGCTGGTGGGATAATAATAGTTGATTTCCTCGTTGCCCGGATTCAGGATGCCGTCGAACAGAGAGATGGGCCACAGCCAGGAAGAAAACCATGTGTCGAGGCAGTCCTCGTCCTGACGCAGATCTTCCGCTTTAAGAGCAGGATTTCCCGTCTTCTCCTGTGCCAGCTTCAATGCCTCTTCGGGAGTGGCTGCCACCACATATCCACCTTCCGGCAGGAAATAGGCAGGAATACGGTGTCCCCACCACAACTGGCGGCTGATGCACCAGTCCTTGATGTTCTCCAGCCAGTTCTTATAGGTATTCTTGTATTTGGCAGGGTAGAATTTCAGGTCATCGTTCATCACCGGCGGCAAAGCCATGTCGGCAAAGTGCTGCATCTTGAGGAACCACTGCATGGAGAGCTTCGGCTCGATTGCCACATTGGTACGCTCGGAGAAGCCGACCTTGTTGGTATAAGCCTCTACCTTTTCCAACAGTCCGGCATGCTGCAAATCCTTTTCTATCTGCTCGCGTACATCAAAACGGTCCATACCGACATAGAGTCCGGCGGCTTCGCTCAATGTTCCGTTGTCATTGAAGATGTCGATGGCAGGCAGATTGTATTTCTCGCCCAGCATATAGTCATTTACGTCGTGCGCGGGAGTTACTTTCAGACAGCCCGTACCGAACTCTACATCCACATAATCGTCCTGTATAACGGGGATAACCCGGTTCACCAGCGGCACAATCACTTTCTTGCCCTTCAGCCACTGGTTCTTCGGGTCGGCGGGATTGATACACATCGCCGTATCGCCCATGATTGTTTCGGGACGCGTAGTAGCCACTACGGCATAACGCCTGCCGGAAGCATCACGATGAACCACCTCACCTTCGGCCCCCGTCTCACCGGACATGTCATCATCGGCAACGTAGTATTTCAGATAATACAGTTTGCTATGTTCTTCCTTGTAGATAACCTCTTCATCGCTGAGGGCGGTGAGCGCCTTCGGATCCCAGTTCACCATGCGTACGCCACGATAGATCAGGCCTTTATTGTAGAGGTCTACAAATACTTTGAGCACGCTTTCGCTACGCTTCTCGTCCATGGTAAAAGCAGTACGGTCCCAGTCGCAGGAAGCACCCAGCTTGCGGAGTTGTTTCAGGATGATACCGCCATGTTCGTCCGTCCATTCCCAAGCGTGTTTCAGGAATTCATCACGAGTAAGATCCGTTTTCTTGATACCCTGTGCGGCAAGTTTGTTCACAACCTTGGCTTCGGTGGCAATGGAAGCGTGGTCCGTACCCGGAACCCAGCAGGCGTTCTTGCCTTCCATACGTGCGCGACGTACAAGAATATCCTGAATGGTATTATTAAGCATGTGTCCCATGTGGAGCACACCGGTGACGTTAGGGGGCGGAATGACGATGGTGTAAGGCTCACGACCATCGGGTTTAGAACTGAATAATTTGTGGTCCAACCAATACTGGTACCACTTTCCCTCTACGTCAGCGGGATTGTACTTACTTGCTAATTCCATGTTTCTAAAATCTATATTTTGTTATAATGGGCGCAAAATTAATAAATTAATAGCTTTATACGGCAAAAGCAATGAAAAGAATTACATACCTTTGCTTCACAAATGATAATTTTATATGGAGTTATCGGAACAAGCACGCAGTGCCGCACCGGTTTCAACAGATGAAACTGAAAATCCAAAGCATGCGGCAGGCGAAGCACATAAGGGAAAAGTAAGATGAAGCATAACATAGGCATATCAGGAATAAGGGTCAAAAGCAATTCATTACTTTTGGCACTTTTTTTACTGCTTGTATGGTGTGTACAGATAGTGCCCGGCTTGGGAAATGCTTATGCCCAATATGTGTATCCGGCTATTGCCCGGGTACTTTCCTCTTTCTCCCGATTGGTACCATTTGCCATCGGCGACTTGTTCATTGCGCTAAGCATTGCCGGCCTGCTTCTTTACCCTATCTATGCGCGCCACATCCGCAAGCAGAGGTGGAAGTCCATTCTGCTTGCAGACGCCAAGTATCTTCTATGGGTGTACGTATGGTTCTATCTGGCATGGGGATTGAACTACTCGCAAAAGAACTTCTACGAACGGACACACATCCCCTATATCGCGTACACTCCCGAAAACTTCCAGAAGTTTGTAGACAGCTACATCAAAAATCTGAACGGTTCTTACACAGACATTACATCCATCAATGAAACGTTGGCGTGCCATGAAAGCGTACGGGCATACAATCAAATCAGTGACTCGTTAGGAGTGCATCGCCCTTTTCACCAATCACCCCGCGTAAAAACAATGCTGTTCACCCCCTTGATTTCGATGGTAGACGTCACCGGCAGCATGGGGCCTTTCTTCTGTGAATTCACCCTGAACGGCGACTTGCTTCCTTCGCAATACCCCGCCACTTACGCACACGAGCTTGCTCACCTGCTGGGCATCACCAGCGAAGCGGAAGCCAACTTCTACGCCTATCAGGTATGTACCCGTTCGCAGGTGAAGGAGATTCGCTTCAGCGGCTATTTCTCCATATTGCCGCATGTGCTGGGCAATGCCCGGAGACTTATGAATGAAGAAGAATATGCACAACTCCTCCAGCGCATACGTCCCGAAATTATCGGACTGGCGCAAACAAACAGCGAATACTGGATGAAGAAATACAACCCCGTAATCGGCAGTATTCAGGACCGGATATACGACTTATACCTGAAAGGCAACAAAATAGAAAGCGGACGGAAAAATTATTCGGAGGTAGTAGGTCTGCTGATTTCGTATGAGGAGTGGAAGAAAAATCGTATCTTTGCACCAGTCATTAACCAACAGTAATCCATGCAACATACAAGAAAAGAACAAATGGAGGCTTTCGGCCGCTTCCTCGATATACTCGACGAACTGCGGGTGAAATGTCCCTGGGACAAGAAGCAGACCAATGAAAGCCTGCGTCCCAACACCATTGAAGAGACTTATGAACTTTGTGACGCCCTGATGCGCGACGACAAGCAGGAAATCTGCAAAGAACTGGGAGACGTATTGCTTCATGTGGCTTTCTACGCCAAAATAGGTTCGGAAACCGGAGATTTTGACATAAAGGATGTATGCGACCGCCTTTGCGAGAAGCTGATTTTCCGTCATCCCCACGTATTCGGCGATGTGAAAGCCGAGACTGCCGGACAAGTATCCGAGAACTGGGAACAGCTGAAACTCAAGGAAAAAGGTGGCAACAAAACGGTACTAAGCGGTGTGCCTGCCGCCCTGCCCTCGCTCATCAAGGCATATCGCATTCAGGACAAAGCCCGCAATGTGGGTTTCGACTGGGAAGAACGCGAACAGGTGTGGGATAAGGTGAAAGAGGAAATACAGGAATTTCAGGACGAGGTGGCCCACATGGACAAGCAGAAAGCGGAAGAGGAATTCGGAGATGTGATGTTCAGCCTCATCAATGCCGCCCGCCTGTACAAAATAAATCCTGATAATGCCTTGGAACACACTAACCAGAAGTTTATCCGCCGCTTCAACTATGTAGAGGCACACAGCATCAAGGAAGGCAAAAACCTGCACGATATGACACTGGAAGAGATGGACAAACTGTGGGAAGAGGCCAAAGCATTGGAGAATAAAAAATAGATCATCCGTTTGGGTCAAACAGATGATCTATCAGCCTTCAACACATCATCCGTTTCGTACAAACGGATGATGTGTTTTTATCTCTTGTCCGGTTGGCGTTTCGGAACCTTACCTTTGTTGTCATTATGCCGCATCCCTTTCAGCAGCTCCCGGTGAAAACGCATCTCGGCTTTCTGCACCAGATATAGTTTCTTGGCAGACAATATCTTCTTGAACCTAACGAAATAAGTCTTATCCAAACGGTCGGAAGCGATACGTGCATCATACACGCCTTCCATAATCGCATCATATTGGGCTTCAGTGGTCTTTTCGTCTTTTCCCTGACGGATCAAGTTCCACGCCTTATCGTTCTGCTCTTTCTTCTTGTCCTGCAATTCAAAGTAAAGGGGGAAAAACTTAGCCGCCTCTTCCTTGGTCAATCCGGCTTTCTCTGTAATATATGCTTGCTGTTTGGCACGAAACTCTGTGGGAGACAAATGCTGCTGGCATCCGTCCGCAGCCCAAAGCACCGGTGCGAAACCGCACATCATAATTAGTAAAACAATCAGCTTTTTCATTTCTTCTTCAATCGGTTAAAGTTATTGCAGCCTCATTCTGCATCAGAATCGGCCAAATAGACGTATAATGAGTAGTCGTCAAGCATAGTGTTGTCCACTGCCATGTCGATGTATTCCATTTCTACCTCGGTTTCATCGGCAGCCATACAGTCTGATGCAGCCGGAGCATGGTTGGAGGAAGCTACGCGGATAATCAATGCCGCACCTACAAACATGGCCGCCATATATACCCAAGGCTTTGCTCTTTCCCACATTGTAACCTCTTTCTTCTCGGAAGCAGGTTTCTCTTTTTCGGGAAGCCGGTTCATAATCTCCGAAGTGAGATTCTCAAAGTATCCTTCGGGAACATGAAAAGCATTTTCCGTCCCAATCTTTTTGAGCATGTAATCTTCTTCTTTCATAAGCTCTTCTCCTCTCTGTTTGGTTAGACTTTTTTTCACGTTAAAGGTTTAATCATCTTCTCCTAATATCTTCTCTATTTTTTTCACCGCATGATGATAGGATGCTTTCAAAGCGCCTACGGAAGTACCGAAGATCTCGGACATCTGCTCGTATTTCATCTCCTGGTAGTACTTCAGGTTGAACACCATACGTTGCTTTTCGGGCAAGGTGAGCAACGCTTTCTGTAAAGCCATCTGAGCCTTGTCGCCCGAAAAGTAAGGATCGCTCTCCAGCCTCTGAAGGGAATCGGCTTCGGGATCGTCCAATGAAACGGTGTTGACCGCCCGCTGTTTATTCAGAAAAGTGAGGCACTCGTTCAGCGCAATACGATAGAGCCACGTGGAGAGCCTCGCCTCCGCCCGGAAATAATCGATATTGATCCATGCCTTGATAAAGGTGTTCTGAAGCAAGTCGTTAGCATCTTCATGCGAAAGCACCATACGCCGGATTTGCCAGTATAACTGCTCGCTGTATTGCGCCACAATCAACTCAAATCCTTTCCGCTGTGTACTCTCCTCCTGAAGGAGTTTCAGAACCTCACGTTCG
>ENA-OPCL01000771-OPCL01000771.1-human-gut-metagenome-genome-assembly--contig:-NODE-771-length-26215-cov-3.184977_pt1 | contig 26215 bp, 14 predicted proteins | sample MGYA00241251_ERZ501482 | MGnify/ENA primary metagenome ERZ501482 (study PRJEB25962, sample SAMEA2042581) | human gut metagenome | biome: human gut; feature: human-associated habitat; material: faeces... | reverse complement strand
TACCATCGGAGCAGTATCCTATCTGCAGATTCTGGCACCAGAGTTGACGGATAAAATGCTTGCTGAATTTCTGGAAATGGACTGTAACCTGCTTGTTAATCTGCATATTCAGTCCATTGACCAGATGAAAGCAATCAAATTGGTTAAAAGTAAGGTTACGGACATTAACCGCATGAAAATTGAGGAACAGAAAAAAGCGGTACGCTCCGGATATGATATGGATATTATTCCGTCTGATCTGAACACATATGGTGGAGAGGCGAAAAGGCTTCTGGAAGATTTACAGTCGAGAAATGAAAGAATGTTTCTTGTGACGGTTGTGTTTTTAAATACAGCAAAAAATAAACAGGAACTGGAAAATGTGGTATTCCAGACGGCAGGTATCGCACAGAAATATAACTGTGCGTTGAAAAGACTGGACTATCAGCAGGAACAGGGACTTATGAGCAGCTTGCCGCTGGGAAGAAACTGGATTCCGATCAAGCGGGCCTTAACTACCACGTCAACAGCTATTTTTGTCCCTTTTACAACGCAGGAACTGTTTATGGGTGGGGAATCTATCTATTATGGATTAAATGCCCTGTCTAATAACCTGATCATGGCAGACCGGAAAAAGCTGAAAAATCCAAATGGTCTGATACTTGGTACTCCTGGATCTGGTAAATCTTTTGCGGCAAAAAGAGAGATTACCAATGTATTTATTATCACAAAAGACGACATTATCATCTGTGATCCGGAGGGTGAATATTTTTCGTTAGTCCGGGCATTTAACGGGCAGGTTATCCGTATTTCTCCGACCAGTCATGATTACATCAATCCAATGGACATTAACATCAATTATGCGGATGATGACGATCCGCTATCTCTGAAATCAGATTTTATCCTTTCGCTTTGTGAACTGGTAGTAGGAGGGAAAAATGGTCTGGAACCAGTGGAAAAAACAATCATTGACCGATGTGTACGTCTGGTATATCAGGACTATCTTGCTGATCCGGTCCCGGAGAAAATGCCAATCCTGGAAGATTTATATAATCTGCTTCGCAAACAGGAAGAGGCAGAGTCGCAGAGGCTGGCAACTGCACTGGAAATCTATGTAAATGGTTCCCTGAAGGTATTCAATCACCGCACAAATGTAGAACTGAATAATCGTCTGGTATGTTTCGATATTAAAGACCTTGGTAAACAGCTTAAAAAACTTGGCATGTTGATTGTTCAGGATCAGGTTTGGAACAGGGTAACAGTCAACCGTTCTGCACATAAGTCAACCAGATATTATATTGATGAGTTCCATCTGTTGCTGAAAGAGGAACAGACAGCAGCATACAGTGTAGAAATCTGGAAGAGATTCCGTAAGTGGGGCGGTATTCCGACTGGTATCACGCAGAACGTAAAAGATCTGCTTGCTTCAAGGGAAATCGAGAATATCTTTGAAAACTCAGATTTTATCCTGATGCTTAACCAGGCATCTGGGGATCGACAGATTCTGGCAAAACAGCTTAATATTTCAACACACCAGCTTTCCTATGTAACAAACAGTGGAGAGGGAGAAGGACTGATCTTTTATGGAAATACAATTATTCCATTTAAGGACAGATTCGATAATACCCTTATGCTTTATGCGTTGATGTCATCGAAACCGGAAGATGTAGAGAAGCGTGAAAAACTCGGCATTAAAGGCAGAGACGATAGTTAAAGGGGCAATGGCAGAGCATGAGAAAATGGGTGGCAGGATTATTACTTTCTATATCCGTTATATTGCTTACGATCAGTCTGTATTTCCTGATGGGATTTTTTGTGCAGGAAAGACAGGATAACCAGTTACAGCAAGAGTTACAGGAACTTATGCAGGAAAAAGAGGACGATTCAGAGGAAGATACTTCCGACGATTTAGAGGTAGATGCTGGAATTTTGGCATTGCATGAAGAGAATCCAGATTGTATTGGCTGGCTGACCATTGATGGAACGAGAATAGACTATCCGGTCATGTACCGGCCCGGAGATAAAAATTATTATCTGCATCGGGATTTTAACGGGGAATATTCTGCAAATGGCTGTTTATTTCTGGCAGAGGAATGTGTACCAGGAAATTCGGACAATCTGATCATATATGGACATCACATGAACAGTGGAAAGATGTTTGCTGATCTTGAAAAATATAAGGACGAAGGATTTTACGAAGAACATCCGACAATCCTGTTCCGCACGATATGGGGAAATGAACAGTATCAGATATTTGTAGCATTTACAACACCCGTTTATACAGGGAATGATTTTGATTATTACAGTTTTATCAAAGCGGGAACAGTGGAGGATTATAAAAAATTTGTTGCTTCCGTTAAGGAAAAATCACTTTATCAGACAGGAACAACAGCAAAATACAGAGATAAGTTACTTACACTGTCTACTTGTGAGTATTCCCAGAAAAATGGGCGTATGGTACTGGTTGCAAAGAAAAATAACGGAAAATTACCATAGATCAGGAGATGATGACCATGCAGGAGCATGAATATAAAGCAAGGGACAAGACTGTCCAGAAGATGAGCCGGGATGGACTCCGGGAAAAAAATCTCCGCAGTAAAAAGGAAAAGCGGATTACCGGGCGTGAGGCAGATGAGAAGAAAATAGCCGGACACAGGGAACAGGAGCTGGACTTTGGAAAGGTTAGAAAAACTCATACTGCAGAAGAAACAGTTGAGGGAGTGAAAGAAGGAAAACACAGACTGCAGTCCAGACACGCTTTTCTGGAACAGGAAGAATTTGCGGAAGCGGAAGAAATGGAAAACTCAGAAATGAGTGATGATAAAGCAGGCGGGGAGAAATCTCCGTCTGTTTCACGTTCCAGACTTCGTAAAGAGAGTATCCGGGGACATCCGGGACGTGATGCTGAAACATCGGAACCGGACAGGCAGAGCCGAAAGAAAAAGATGGTCGTAGCTTATGCAGCGAAAGAGCAGAAACGCTACCATGAAAAGTCAGAAGTTGATGAAAAATCAATGGAAGATTTTCGGGAAGAGATTAAAGGAAAGACGAAAAGGGAACAGACGCTAAAAGAACAGAAAAAATCAAAATCCCGTCTTTCCTTTGAAGATGAAAGTAAAGGTATGATTCCAGGTAGCGGAATGGCAAGAAAGGGGGCAAACGTTGTTTCAGAAACGGTATCTGCTTATGGTCAGAAAAAAATCAGAGAGGATACCGATGATAATGCTGCTCTTGATGCAGCAGATCAGATGGAATTTGCGGGAGAAAGCCTTGCAAGAAAGTCAATTTACGTTCGGGAACGGTTGAAAGAAAACCGACAGAGAAATAATCGGTTGAGGGAAACCGTTTTGGAAGAAACAGAAAAATCTCGCCTACAGTTTAGCACCAGTGCTTCCAATGAAGCAAAAAAGGCGGTTCAGAAAGAAGCAGAGCAGAAGAAACAGTCTGCATTAAAGAAATTACTGCAGAAAAAGCGTTACCAGAAGCAATATCAGGCTGCGAAACAGGGAAAAGCTGTGAAGGACGCAGTGCTTGTAAATGCACAGCGATTTACGGAAAAAGCCAAAGCTGCGGTTAAGGAGCTTGTGGCACAGAACAGAAATATCCTCCTGTCCATAGGAGTTCTGGTGCTGCTGTTTGCGTTAATGGCAACGAGCCTGTCAAGCTGTGCTGCGTTATTCCAGGGCAGTTCCAATGCTATTATTTCTACCAGTTATTCCAGTGAGGATGAAGATATTTATGCTGCGGAAAATGCTTATGTGGCATTGGAAAATGCACTGAATGAGCAGATCAATCAGATGAAAGCAAACCATTCCGACTATGATGAGTTCCAGTTTCAGATTGATGAGATCGGACACAATCCGTATCAGCTTATTTCTTATTTGACAGTCAAGTATGGCGGTTTTACCTATGCAGAGGTTGCGGATGAGATTCAGGATATTTTTAAGGAACAGTATGGATTATATACGGATTCGACACGAGAAACCGTAACAGAAAAGAAAACAGTCAGGGTTGGAGAATCACTGGGACAGGTTGTGACCAGTGGATATTGCAACTGTCCGATCTGTTGCGGGCAGTGGAGTGGAGGCCCGACTGCAAGTGGAGCGTATCCACAGGCGAATCACACGATTGCGGTGGATGCTTCTAATCCATTTGTGCCAATGGGAACCCATGTCATTATGAATGGTGTGGAGTATGTAGTTGAGGATACCGGAAATTTTGCACAGTATGGTGTGCAGTTTGATGTATTCTACGGCGATCATGCTTCTGCGTCAGCACATGGGCATCAGACCTGGGAAGCATACATAGCAGACAGCAATGGAAGTCAGGAAGTGGAAGTAACGACAACAAGAGAAGTGAACCGGCTGGATGTAACACTTACGAACCATAACCTGGATGCAGTTTTAAGAAACCGTATGACAGACAAGGAACAGGAGCAGTATGACGCTTACAACAAATACTATGGAAATCGTGATTATCTGTTTGACCTTAACACAATTCCGACAGGTGGGGCAGGCTTTGGATATGATATTCCGGCAGAAGCACTTTCTGATCCGCAGTTTGCCAAGATGATCCGGGAAGCGGAAAAATATCTGGGTTATCCGTATGTCTGGGGCGGTGCATCGCCATCTACCAGTTTTGATTGCTCTGGTTTTGTATGCTGGGTAATCAATAATTGCGGAAATGGATGGAACGTGGGAAGAACAACAGCGGACGGACTTCGTTCTTATTGTTCCTATGTATCTCCATCTGATGCAAAACCGGGAGATCTGATCTTTTTCCAGGGAACTTATGATACGCCGGGAGCGAGCCATGTTGGAATTTATGTAGGAAATAACATGATGATTCATTGCGGGAATCCGATTCAGTATACAAGCATTGCAAGTTCTTACTGGCAGCAACATTTTATGGCATTTGGCAGACTTCACTAGAAGGGAGTGAATAAGAGATGAATATGCGATTAAAAAAGGTTCTGGATGATATTCAGAAAACTGAAAACAAGATTCTGGAACTGCAGGAGCATGTAAGGCAACTGAGAATCCAGAAAAAGCAGATGGAAGATGCAGAAATCATTAAGGCAATCCGTTCCATGAAGATGGACAGCCGAAAGATGCTGACTTTTCTGGACGGGATTCAGAATGGAACAGTTACCATGCAGTTTGATGAAGAGGGCAATCTTTCTATGGATAGTTCTGAAACAGGTATAAAGAAAGAAGAAAATATGGACAGAGAAATGTCAACCGGACTGATAGAAGAAAGAGAGGATTTGGAAGATGAAGAATAAAGTAATGAAAAAAATTTTGATGATTATGTTGTCGTCAACAATACTGATGGGTTCTGCCAGTGTGACTGCATTTGCACAGGCAAATGAAAATGCAGAGCAGACAGAAGCAGTGGAACAGGTGATAGAAGAACAGCCGGCAGAGCAGCCTACCACAGAGGAAACACCGTTTTCCACACCGGGAAACGGACAGCTTGTGGATGATAAGGAGAATGACAGTTCCAAGCAGTTTCTGACTGTACAGACAAAGAATGGAAATACCTTTTATATGGTCATTGACCGTTCCGGTACTTCCGAGAACGTGTACATGATGTCACTGGTAGATGAAAATGATCTGGCAGAGTTCTTAGACGAAAACGAGGAAACCGAGAAAAAAGAGGAATCAGCAGTTGTTCTTCCGGAAACGACTGCAGCACCAGAACCAGAAACTACCGTACAGCCAGAAACAGAAGTGAATCCAGAATCCGGTGGTAATAAAATGTTTGGTTCTGCGATCCTGGGCGGCGGCATTGTACTGGTATTCGGTGGTTTAGCTGCTTTTGTTTTAAGTAAATTCCGAAAGAAAAAAGAGGACGGTATTGTAGAGGAAGGCCTGGAATTTGCTGATGACAGTTACATCAATGAAGATGAAGAAAATGCAGAAGATCAGCAGAAATAACAAAAATTTATAAGGTATGGAGAAAGGGCAGTTCTTTATGGACTGCCTTTTTGACAGGAACAGGAGGAAAACATGGCGAAATTTTTAGTGATTGCAGAGAAACCGAGCGTGGCACAGAGTCTTGCAAAAAATTTATCTGCTTATCAGAGAAAGGACGGGTATCTGGAGGGGAACAGTTGCATTGTCAGTTGGTGTTTGGGACACCTGGCAGAATATGCACCACCGGAAATTTATAATGAAAAATATGCAAAATGGCAGTTTGAGGATTTGCCGATCATTCCGGAAGTATGGAAAGTTCAGGTATCAGAAGATAAAAAGAAGCAGTTTGATGTGCTATGCGGCTTAATAAACCGGGCAGATGTAGCATATCTGGTCAATGGCTGTGATGCCGGAAGAGAAGGAGAACTGATTTTTAAAAGAGTTTATGATTTGGCAGGCTGTCAGAAACCAGTGAAGCGTCTGTGGATCAGTTCAATGGAAGATGAAGCCATTCAGAAAGGATTTCAGTCCCTAACTGACGGGAGAGAATATGCAGGGCTTTGTAATGCTGCGGTATGCAGGGCACAGGCGGATTGGTTGATTGGAATGAACGCAACGAGAGCCTACACAACCAGATATTTTAAGCGTTTGGTAGTTGGCAGGGTACAGACACCGACGCTTGCCATGCTGACGGAAAGAAAAGAGAAGATCGAGCATTTCAAGAAAGAAGCCTATTATAAGGTTTCTCTGTCAGATGGGAAACTTATGGTAACATCAGAGAGTATCCCGTTAGAAATGGAAGCGGAAGAATTAAGAAAACTTTGTGATGGGACAGAAGCACTGGTCACAAGGGTAAAAAGAGAGCAGAAAAAGACTTTCCCACCAAAACTTTATGATCTGACCAGTCTGCAGAGGGAAGCAAATCGTTTTTTTGGATACACTGCCCAGAAGACATTGGATATGCTGCAGGAGCTGTACGAAGAAAAGATGGTTACCTATCCGAGAACAGACAGTCAGTATGTAACCGAAGATATGAAAGAAACGGTAAAAATGCTTGCCGAAGGCATGACAGATTTTCTTCCGTTTCTGGAATCTGGACAGACTAGAGGTAACATAGATCGTGTGGTTAATAATGCAAAGGTATCTGATCATCATGCAATACTGCCGACAAAAGAAGCAATGGAAAAAGGCATGGGAGGACTTTCCAGTGGAAAGAAAAATCTGCTGATGCTGATCGGACAGCAGCTTGTTCAGGCAACAGGGGAAGAGTACCTTTATGAGCAGACAGAAATTTCCGTACAGTGCAAAGAACATGAATTTACTGCAAAGGGAAAGCTGCCTGTACAGATGGGCTTCAAAGAAGTGGAAGAAGCCTTTCGGAAATACTGTGTAAAGGATAAGAAACCTGACGAACCGGATCATAAGACAGAACTTCCAGAAGGATATGAGGAAGGAATGACTCTTGCCTCTGTGAAGGCAGAGAAGAGTACACATTATACTTCCCCGCCGAAGATGTTTACCGAAGATACCCTGCTTGCTGCGATGGAAACAGCGGGGAATAAGGAATTTGATTCTGAAACAGAGAAAAAAGGACTTGGGACACCGGCAACCAGAGCGAATATCATTGAGAAGCTGGTATCTTCCGGTTATGCAGAACGTAAAGGAAAACAGATTCTTCCTACCGTAGCAGGATGTGAGCTGATTCATGTAATGCCGGAGAATCTGAAATCTGCAGGCCTGACAGCAGAATGGGAGAATCAGCTTCTGATGATGGAAAAGGGGGAAATCCAGGAAGATGAATTTATGAATGGGATTGTATCCATGATTAATGAGATTCTTTCTATGTGCAGGGCAATTTCGGAAGAAGAACGGAACCGTTTTCAGATTGCAAAGGAAGTAATCGGGAAATGCCCGGTATGCGGTTCTGATGTATATGAGGGTAAGACCAATTATTACTGCTCTGACAGAAGCTGTCAGTTTGCTCTGTGGAAGTCGAACCGCTTTCTGGAAAGTATGAAAAAGTCGATGGATAAAAAGATGGCGGTGGAGCTTCTGAAAAATGGACGTACCCATGTGAAAGGACTGTATTCCAAGAAAAAAGACAGCAAATTTGATGCCGATCTGGTATTAGGGTTAGAAGATGGAAAAGCCAGATTCAGTCTGGAATTTCCTAAAAAGAAGAAATAAGGCACAGACGGAAGGAGGAATGAGTTATGGCTCATTTAGATGAGATACGGGGACTTGCGGAGTATCATGCAACCCGTATCAGCAGTTCACCAAGGGACTGGATGAATTATCTGGATACTGCAGCCAGACTGTATCGGTATCCATTTATGGATCAGCTTTTGATCCACGCGCAGCGTCCAAAAGCAACTGCCTGTGCTTCGCTGGAATTATGGAATGAAAAAATGCTGCGGTGGGTAAACCGAGGAGCAAAGGGAATTGCTCTTTTGGATGAAACCATGCAGAAAACAAGACTCCGATATGTATTTGATATTCAGGATACTCATAAGGTAAAAGGTGGAAGAACCCCTTACCTGTGGCGGTTGCAGGAGAAGCAACAGGAGGAGTTATTAAACCATTTAGAAGAAGTTTATGGACTGGAAGCTAAAGATACAGGAAGTCTTTCTGATGCACTGATGGCAACAGCGAAGTATATGGTAGAAGAAAATCTGGATGAATACCTGGATGGCTTGACATATGTGATGGAAGGAACGTATCTGGAGGAGCTGGAAGAAGATACCATACGCAGTGAATTTCGCAGTCTGTTGACAGACAGCATTTATTATACGCTGGCTTCCAGATGCGGACTTGATCCGTTGGAACGGCAGGAAGAAATGGACTTCGTACATATCACAGACTATAACAGTTTATCAGTGCTGACATTTATTGGAAATGCGACGAGCATGGCCAGTGAGTCTGTGCTAGTGGATATTGGAAGATTTGTACACCGTATTTCATTAGAAGAAATGAAAAAGGGTATTGAAAATTCAGAGGAAAGGAATTATAATAAATTCAACACGTTAATTCGTGAAAGCGAAGAAAACAACAACAGAATCATAGAAAACGAATATTCACAGGAAGATGAAGGAGGAAATGAGCATGGAACTGACATATCATCGCAAAGGGGATTATCTGTTTCCGAATCTGACAATCCAGGAGACAGAGGTACAGATTGGGAAATACGGAATGCTGCGGAGGACATTTCTGAAGGAACACAAGAACAGCCTGTATCAGAGCCTGTTACTGACTGGGAAACTGAACAGCCATCTGGAAGAGATCGAGAAAACAGCACAGAAGAGATTGGAAGTACAGATGGCGAAACTGTTGGAGAAGAATCCGGCACCATCGAAAGAGGAGAACCCGATGGCGTGGACAGCACATATGAACAGTCTGACGGCAACAGCGGAAGAGAGCATCTTGACGGAATTGGTGTACAGCTAATTGAAGACACAAGTGAAGATCAGTTAAGTAAAGCAGAGGAAGAAATTGCCTCTGCTTTATCTTTGCCCGAACTTCCATCTGTAAATGAACAGAAAAGGGAAATCGGAAACAGAATAGCTGCCCTCTATGCCGGGGAGATTGCCATTCCAAGTGAAGTGGTCGATGAGGTTTTAAGAACCGGAGGAAACCGAAGCAAGAGCCAGCTTCGTATTATCTATAATTTTATGAGTGAACAGACACCGGAAGAATATACAGAGTTTGTGAAGCGGGAGTATGGGACTGGTGGAAAGGGCTTTGAAATCAATGGCATGGAATATTCTGTCTGGTTTGACGAAACGGGATTGCAGATTGCAGTAGGGCATACGGTTACCGATCAGATTCTGGATAAGGCGTTTTTATCCTGGGAAGATGTGAGTGGTCGTATCCATCAGCTTTTGAAGCAAGGCGAGTATGCACCACAGTCTGTACTTGATGTTGCAAGGGAGAATGCGATAAAGGAACATGCCCAGGCACTTGCCTATATGAAAGCGGATATGGCAGAGGGTGTAGCAGAACTTGTCTTTGATGAAGAGGATTTACCACATCTTCACAGTATTTATCCGGAAATTACTGATTATCTGGAAGAGAAACTAACAGATCCGGAGTGGCTGGCAGATCTGAACGAGCGTCTGGAAGGACTGGCAATGGCTTATGAGGAAGATAAAAGCATTATGCGGTTCCGCACCTATAATCCAATCAGAATATCCGGTCAGTTTCAGAAATTTGCAGCAGAAGTAATTCCATACAATGCCAGAGATGAATTCGCATGGCAGGAACATAAGGTATTTATTACTCAAGATGAAATAGATGCTTTTCTTGCCGGTGGCGGTCCGTATTCGGATGGAAGGCTTTCTACCTATTCTTTTTATCTTCTGAATGGAGATGATAAGGCAAGGACAGATTTTATCAAGGAAAAATATGGGATAGGCGGTCAGAGCCATGCTTTATGTGGAGCAGACAATTCACATGCAGATTATGATGGGAAAGGTTTGAAGCTGGAGAGAGGGGACTATGGGAATCCAGATACTTCGGTGTTGCTGCCCTGGGCAAAAGTTGCAAAAAGAATCGGCTATCTGATTGATAACCAGCAGTTCTTACGTTCTGCAGATTATTCCCGTATGCCGGAATATGAGAGGGAACGGATTGCAGGAAAAGTGATCAGTTTTTATGCAAGGCTGCCAGAAGAAATCGAGCGTCCGTTCAAGCAGGATTTCTTTAATGAAGAAGCAAGAAAAGAACTTCCTGTTATGCTGAATGATTCGGAGCAGTCGCAGAAATTGTTACAGGCGATGGACGATGCACTGGCAATGCTGCCATTGGATTTTGAATCAGTGAATGAAACTTATGAGAAGAAATTACAGCTATTGACGGAAGTACATCAGTATGTGGAAGGCAGCTATACGATTTTCCCAGCACAGGAAGTACCAGATCAGGCAGATGGCTTAAATGGATACCAGATGTCTTTATTTGATATTGTGAGTGCCTCCGAACCAGAAGAAAATACAGAAGAACCAGAAGTGGAAGAATCGTCTGCAGAAATGGAGGAGGTACAAAAAGGGGAACCAGAATCTGAGCCAGAAGATGTAGTTGTACAGGAACAGTGGAACGAGAATGTATTTGAATATCAGGGGTATCATTTTGAACCAGTGGGGATTCTTCCACAAGGTCTGGAAGGGAAAGAACTGGTAAACCAGACAAGAGGAAATACAGAATTGCATTTGACTACCTACGAGCGAGAAGATGATATTTTATATTCCTATGCAGGATTCTACGAAGCAAGTGGTTCATCAAAAGCTGATATTTTCCGGTGTATGGAAACCGGACGAAATTATATTCCAGGGGAGAATGAACTGTTTGGCTATGAGGGAGAATTTTTACCATATCTGCAGAATGAACAGGTGCAGGAACAGGAACCTCATAATTTCCATATTACGGACGATGACCTTGGCTCTGGCGGTCCGAAAGCAAAGTTTAAAGCAAATATGGAAGCTATCCGGCTGCTGAAAGAACTGGAACAGGAGCAGAGATTGGCAACACCGGAAGAACAGGAAGTGTTGTCAAGATATGTTGGATGGGGCGGTATTCCACAGGCTTTTGAAGAAAGAAACAGTGCCTGGGCAGCGGAATATACGCAGTTAAAAGGAGTCCTCACACCAGAAGAATACAGTGCAGCAAGGGCATCAACGCTGAATGCCTTTTATACTTCTCCGACAGTCATCAAGGCTATGTATGAAGCACTTGGAAATATGGGACTGAAACAGGGAAATATACTGGAACCGTCCTGTGGAGTAGGAAACTTTATGGGACTTTTACCGGAAAGTATGAGTGCTGCAAGTATGTATGGCGTAGAACTTGATCCGGTTTCCGGGCAGATTGCAAAACAGCTTTACCAGAAGAACAGGATTGCAGTACAAGGATTTGAGGAAACCAGTTACCCGGACAGCTTTTTTGACTGCGTGATTGGAAATGTACCGTTTGGGGCATATCAGGTCAGTGACCGCAAATATGACAGATACCATTTTATGATCCATGATTATTTTATTGCAAAATCCTTAGATATGGTGCGTCCGGGCGGAGTGGTGGCAGTTGTCACATCAAGCGGTACGATGGATAAGCAGAATCCAGAAGTCCGACAGTATTTTGCAAACCGGGCAGATCTGCTTGGGGCAATCCGCTTACCGAACAATGCTTTCCAGAGAAATGCCAATACCAGTGTGGTTGCGGATATTCTGTTTTTCCAGAAAAGGGACAGGGCTGCGATCACAGAGCCAGACTGGGTACAGTTAAAAACTACACCAGAAGGCTATACAGTCAATTCCTATTTTGCAGACCATCCGGAAATGGTGCTTGGGGATTTCACAACAGAAAGTACCCAGTACGGAAAACAGGAAGTGACGGTAAAGGCAAAAGAGGGAGCAGATCTGGCAGAGCAGTTAAAAGAAGCGGTAAAGCATATCCAGGGAACCATCACAGAGCAGGAGATTTCAGATACAGAACTGGAAGAACAGGTAGTATCCATACCGGCAGATCCGGGCATTAAGAACTTCAGCTTTGCACTTGTCGGAGAGGACATTTATTACAGGGAAAATTCTGTTATGAATAAGATGGAACTTCCCGTTGTGACAGGCGAGCGTGTCAGAGGCATGGTTGCTATCCGGGATGCAACAAACAGACTTCTGGAACGGCAGTTGGAAGAATGCAGTGATGAAGAGGTTGCCAGCTTACAGGCTGAATTGAACCGGGTTTATGACAGTTTTACTGCAAAGTATGGACTACTCAGCAGCAATGCAAATAAAAGAGCGTTCAGCATGGACAGCAGCTATTGCCTTTTGACTTCCCTTGAATTTCTGGACGAAAAGGGCGAGTTGAAGCGGAAAGCAGACATATTTACGAAAAGGACGATCCGCAGGGCAGAGCCGGTAACATCGGTAGATACTGCAAGTGAAGCACTGGCGGTATCTATCGGGGAAAAAGCAAAAGTGGATATTCCTTATATGATGGAGCTTACCGGGAAAACAGAGGAAGAGGTCACAGAGGAGCTTACGGGTGTTATCTTCAAAAATCCCCTTACAGATAAATGGGAGCCATCCGACGAGTATCTTTCCGGAAACGTCAGGGAGAAGCTGAACATTGCAAGGCAGTTTGCAGAAAACCATCCGGAATATATGGTCAATGTGCAGGCACTGGAACGGGTACAGCCAAAAGATCTGGATGCTTCCGAGATTGAAGCAAGGCTTGGTGCAACATGGATTTCGCCGGACTATATTACAGAGTTCATGGCAGAAACATTCCATACACCACGACAGCATATCAATTATGAGCGTATCAAAGTACAGTATGCGGAAGTAACAGGACAGTGGAACGTAAAAGGAAAGAATGTGGACAGCAGCAATAACCCGCTTTCTACCGCAACTTACGGAACACAGAGGGCAAATGCTTACAGACTGTTGGAGGACGCACTGAATCTGCGTGACACAAAAATTTATGACACAATACATGATGCCGATGGAGAACACCGGGTACTGAACAGGAAAGAAACCACCCTGGCACAGCAGAAGCAGGAACTGATCCGGGAGGAATTTAAAGAGTGGATCTTTAAGGATATGAGCCGACGGGAAACACTCTGCAAAATTTATAATGAACGGTTTAACAGCATCCGGCCAAGGGAATATGATGGCAGTCATATCCAGTTTGTCGGAATGAATCCGGAAATTAAGCTGATGGAGCATCAGAAAAATGCGGTGGCACATATCCTTTATGGAAATAATACCCTGCTTGCACACTGCGTAGGTGCAGGTAAGACGTTCCAGATGATCGCAGCCGGTATGGAGAGCAAGCGTCTGGGACTGGCACAAAAAAGTCTTTATGTGGTTCCGAACCATTTGCTGGAACAGTGGGGAAGCGATTTCTTACGCTTATATCCGGGAGCAAATATTCTGGTGGCAACGAAGAAAGACTTTGAACCGGCAAACAGAAAACGGTTCTGTTCCAGAATCGCAACTGGGGATTATGATGCGGTCATTATTGGGCACAGCCAGTTTGAGAAAATCCCTCTTTCCAGAGAAAGACAGATTGCATTATTGGAAGACCAGATCGCAGACATTACCTATTCCATTGAAGCGGCAAAAGAGGAAGCGGGACAGCAGTATACGGTTAAGCAGATGGAAAAAACGAAGAAAACCCTGAAAGCAAAACTGGAAAAACTGAATGACCAGACACGAAAGGATGATGTAGTGACTTTTGAGCAATTAGGTGTGGACAGGCTGTTTGTAGACGAGTCACATTATTACAAAAATCTTTTTTTATACACAAAAATGCGGAATGTGGCAGGCATTTCACAGACTGATGCACAGAAAAGTTCAGATATGTTTATGAAATGCAGGTACATGGATGAGATTACCGGGGGAAAAGGAATCACGTTTGCAACGGGAACACCCGTATCAAACAGTATGACCGAATTATACACCATTATGAGATACCTCCAGTATGATACTTTAATGAATATGGGAATGGGACATTTTGATTCGTGGGCAGCAACTTTTGGAGAAACAGTTACGGCAATCGAATTGTCACCGGAAGGGACGGGCTATCGTGCAAAAACACGATTTGCCCGTTTCTTTAATCTTCCGGAACTGATCTCTATATTTAAGGAAACAGCAGATATTCAGACTGCGGACATGTTGAATCTTCCTGTACCGGAAGCAGAATATATCAACGAAGTGTTAAAGCCGAGTGAGGAACAGAAAGAAATGGTGGAAGCCTTTTCGGAACGTGCAGAACAGGTTCGTGGCGGTGCGGTAGATCCAAGGGTAGATAACATGCTCAAGATTACTAACGATGGAAGAAAATGTGCATTAGACCAGAGGCTTTTAAATGATATGCTGCCAGATGCAGGGGAAAGTAAGGTAAATGCCTGCGTAGAGAATGCTTTCCAGGTATGGGAGGACGGAAAAGATACACAGGCTACCCAGTTGATTTTCTGTGACCTCAGCACACCGAAAACTGACGGAACATTCAACGTGTATGATGATGTGAGAAACAAGCTGGTGGAACGGGGAATCCCGAAAGACCAGATCGCATTTATCCATGAGTATAATACGGAGGTAAAAAAGGCAGAACTGTTTGCAAAGGTGCGGGCAGGGCAGGTAAGAATCCTGATGGGTTCCACTCCAAAACTCGGTGCTGGTACCAACGTCCAGGACAGACTACTTGCACTGCATCATCTGGACTGCCCCTGGAAACCGTCTGACCTGGAACAGCAGGAGGGACGTATTCTCAGACAGGGAAACCAGAATGATAAGGTAAAAATCTTCCGGTATGTAACGGAAAATACGTTCGATTCGTACATGTGGCAGATTCTGGAAAACAAGCAGAAGTTTATTTCGCAGATCATGACCAGTAAATCCCCGGTTCGTGCCTGTGAAGATGTAGATGATACAGCCCTGTCCTATGCAGAGATTAAAGCCCTGGCAACAGGAAACGAATACATCAAGGAAAAAATGGATCTGGATGTGCAGGTAAGTAAACTGAAACTTCTGAAAGCAAACCATACCAGTCAGATCTATCGTCTGGAATCGGATATTGCAAAGAGGTATCCGGTACAGATTACAGCATTAAAAGAGAAGATTGCCGGTATGCGTGTGGATGCAGATGTAGTAAAAGGAATAGATTTACAGGATAATGACCACTTTGCAATGACAGTCAGTGGAAAGCTGTATACCGATAAAAAAGAAGCGGGAGTTGCACTGATTTCAGCAGCATCCGGTTTGAAGTCCGTAAAGTCAGCCGGGCAGATCGGGGAATATCATGGTTTTGCACTTTCTTCAGAATACAATTTCCTGTCGAATACTTATACCATGACGATCAAGGGAAAATGTTCTTATAAGATTGAGTTCGGAAAGGATACTCTGGGCAATATCCAGAGGATTCATAATGCACTTTCGGCAATCGGGAAAAAGCTGGCAGATACTGAGCAGAATCTGGAAACGGTACAACAGCAGTTAAAGACCGCACAGGAAGAGGTGCAGAAGCCATTCCCGAAAGAAGCGGAACTGAGTGAAAAAATGGAACGTCTGGCAGAATTAAATGCCATGCTCAACATGGATGAGAAAGGGGGAGAAAATCTTCTGGCAGACGAGGGAATCGGGGAAAACCCGGAAGTAAATGTACCAGAGGAACGTCAGGACAGAATCGCTGACAGTGTTCATAAAACGTCTATTCTGGAAAGACTGAAAGAACAGAAACAGCAGGAGCAGACAAGCGAAACACAGCAGAAACCAAAAAAGAAACACGAACAGGAGTTATAAAGGGTATCCCGTCAGAGTGACCAGAGCTTTGGCGGGATTTTTCTATGGAGGATTTGATTATGGCAAACAGAGAAGAGCAGTTAAAGCAGATTACAGAGCAGTTGGAACAGGGCGTTGCAGAAATATTCACATCAGAAAAATATGCCGAATATCTGAACACAATGGCAAAGTTTCATAATTACAGTTTTAATAATACATTGTTGATCGCCATGCAGAAACCGGAAGCAACACTGGTAGCGGGGTATCAGGCATGGCAGAAGAAATTTAACCGGCAGGTAAAAAGAGGGGAAAAAGGCATCCAGATCATTGCCCCGGCTCCGTATAAAGAGAAACAGGAGATTGAAAAGACTGATCCGGAAACTGGAGAGATTGTGATCGGGGAAGATGGACAGCCGGAAACAGAAGTAGTAGAGCGTGTCATTACAAGATTCCGGGTTACGACAGTATTTGATGTCAGTCAGACCACAGGAGAACCGATTCCAGAGTTTGAGGTATCAGAACTGGAGGGGGATGTTCTGATCTACCATGATTTTATGGAAGCATTAAAAACAGTTGCCCCGGTTCCCATCCGCTTTCTTGAGATTGACGGGGAAGCAAAAGGCTTTTATCAGCTTGTCGATAAATATATTGCGATCCAGCTCGGCATGAGTGAGGCACAGACCATGAAAACAGCGGTGCATGAAACCGCACATGCAGTATTGCATGATCGTGATCAGATGGAAGCAGAGGGCATCGTAAAAGACCAGCTTACAAGGGAAGTGGAAGCAGAAAGTGTTGCCTATGTGGTATGCAACCATTTTGGACTGGATACATCGGAGTATTCCTTTTCCTATATTGCGAGCTGGTCTTCCGGTAAAAATATGAAAGAGCTTCGTGCTTCTATGGACATCATCCGTAAGACTTCTGCTGATATGATCGGACAGATTGAGGAAAAACTCAAAGAACTTCAGATAGAAAGACCGGAGCAGGAAGCAGCCGTTGTGGAGCAGACAGAAGAACTGAGTGCCATGCAGTATGCGGAGCAGACCATCAACCGTCTGGAACAGGAACGGACGATTTTCAGCAATGACCAGAGAAACCTTATTGTGAATTTTGCCTATAAACTGGATGACAGGGAAGCAACAGAAAAACTGGCAGAGAATCTTGCAGAATCTATTCTGGATGAAAACAGAGAAGAGGTATTAAAACTGATTGGAGAAGCGGAGGAACAGATTGACAGTCTGCCGGATTCGATGATCGGTTTATCAGAATTGCATGAAGCCGGATTTTATTCAGAAAGTATGCTTCCGCTTACCAGGGAACGGGCAGTGGAACTGCACCATGAGGGAGTAACGGTTTACGGACTGACCGGAGCAGTGGGAGTCCAGGAGCAGTCACAGAGGGTTATGAATCTGGAATTGGATATTTTAAAGCATGACGGGTTATTCGGAGTGACGAAATTTGAATGGGAAAATTATAAGAAAAGTCAGGAAAGTGTTATGACACCGGAAGAAAAGTCAAAAATTAAGGAAACGCTTCTTCTGGAAAGTGATGGGAACCGCTACGGTATTTATCAGATCAACAGTGGACAGGAAGAAAGAGGGTATCAGTTTTTAAGTCTGGAAGCGGCAAAAGAAATGGGATTTACCGTAGATGGCAAAGACTATCAGATGGTTTACAGTGAAAGACTGAGAGATGCTACGACACTGGACAATCTCTTTGAGCGATTTAATATAGAACGACCAAACGATTTTACCGGGCATTCTATGTCAGTCAGTGATGTGATCATTATGAACCGGGGCGGCAGATTAACCGCATACTATGTGGATTCCTTTGGATTTACAGAACTGCCGGACTTTGTGGCACAGAGAGTTGAAATGTTAAATGCCAATCCTGTAAAAGCGTATCCGGAAGTTTATATGGGAACTTTGGAAAAGGCTATGCAGGAGAGAAATGTAGATGCTTACCTGGATTCCAGAAAACTGAACATTGACTGTAAAAATTCAATCGAACAGGCAATCTCGGAGGGATTCGACGGTATGCGTTTGAATCCAGATGCTGCAGTAGGCGTGGTTGAAAAATATGGGGAAGAACGGGTTGCCTTTGTTCTGGCAAATACATTGAAACAGCTTTCCTATGATGGAAGATTTTCTGATGGCAATAAACGGTGGGCAGATGGCATTGATGTTCCAGAAAATATCAGCCGGGGAATGGATCTGAACAGGGACTATATTGTGGGCAGCCATCCGACAGTCCTGAATGGTTTCATTGACATGGCAAGAAACGAAATCCGTACCCGGAAACTGGAAGAGGTGCTTGGTGTGAAAAATCAGCATATCACTGAAACTACAAGAGGGTATGAAGCAGACGGACATACAGGCACCTGGTATGCGATGGATATGAAAACGTATCATGGGGAGCGATTCTTCCAGATGAGGAGTGAGGAATACGGTCAGGACGTAGCCGATATTATCGTATCGGAAAATGGAACACTGGTGGCAGAGGACATCTGGCATGGATTTGATGAAGGAGCCAGGGAAGCTATTTCAGAATATCTGGAAGAAAATGGTGCAACGGTATATGACCTGATGAATCTTCCAGGACAGGCAACCGTTATCTTGGCAGACGGAACAGTTATGAAAATCATGGAACAGCAGCCAATCAGTACGGATACATGGGAGCCGACACTGATCGGACAGAATCTGCGGGGGGAAGAACAGAAATTCAGTTTTTTCGAGATACATAAAGTCAGAGAAAATAATGGCATTGACCTGAAAATGCCAGAAAATCATTATATTGACCAATATTATGTGATCGAAGATCTGGCAGCAAAAGGTGGGATGAAGATTAAGCGATATAAGGATTTGGGAGCTGCCCTTGGAGCATATTACTCTCTGCCTAACCATAAAATGAAAGCTCTTGGAATTGAGAATACAGCACCGCTGCGAGGCAGTCTTGATTTTATCCAGTGTAAGAATGGAGTAGATACGCTGATCTATGATTGTCAGAAAGTGGAAGGATGGCTGAATCCGCAGATATACAATACTTTTAAAGATATAGGAAATAGTCTGGAAGTGCATGATACAGAGATAGCATACCAGATTGGAGAGCAGTATTTTACAATCCAGACAGCAGAAGATGGTTATGATTATACATTTTATGATAAGGACTATCTGGAACTGGATGGTGGTGTCTACGATAATCCGGATATTTCTATTTCAGAAGCAATGGAGAACATTTTAGAGGAAGAAGGATTGCCCCTAGAAGATGCAAATGTGATGGATTATGAAGAATTGTATGCAGAAATTGAATATGCAGAAGAAGAGAGAATGGAGAAGATACAGTTTGAACGTAATTGTCCAAAGGCTTTTTTTGATGGTTATGACAGGGAAGCGGCATTAAAAAATTATGAGGGAATAACCGTACAATTTAAAATGTCTGGTATGTATTTAACAGTGCAACCGACTGAGGAAGGCTATAAATATCTGGTTTATGATCAGGAACTTCATGAAATTTCAGGAGATGCCTGTGGAAATCCAGAAGATTCTATTCAGAAAGCAATGTATGCCAGCCTGAAAAATGAAGGTTTGGAAGATGTTGAATGTGTAAAAGTTGATGACAGGGAGTTTCGGGCTAAGGTAATCAGTCATTCTAAAGAAGTGCTGGCTAGTGGAGATGTTCGATTCACTTCGGAACTTGGCAGATGTGAAACAGCATTGAATGGAATGGGCAGGGCAGAAATTGAATATGAAGTTTTATTTCATGCAAGAGCTGTTCTGGAAGAAATGGGACTGGAAAATGAAGTTACATTGATTGGGGCGAGAGTACATGGTTCCAGAAGCAGAGATGACCTGTATCGTGCAGATTCTGATCTTGATGTGGTGCTTTCTTATCGGGGAAATATTCGGGAGGATAGTTTTTTTAACGAATTGAATTCCTATGGTATGGCAATAGCAGGTATTAAAGTAGATATTAACCCAATCACAGAAGAAAGAATTACTCTGGCAGAGTATATAAAGGAATCGGAAATCTATCTTGACCAGCAGGAAATCAAGAAACTCGCAGTGGACTTGGATAATTTTAGTTATGAATATGATACTTATGAATATAAGGATACCGTTGAAAATAGGGAAGAACAGGTTGAAAAACTCGCAGAGGATATTTTGAACAAGGATACAGCAGGTTTAAAAGACTGGCTGACTGAGGTGTCGGAAGAATCGGATATAGACAGTGATGTAGTCACTGCCCGGTCATTACTTTCACGTCTGGAAAATGCAGAAGCATTCTCTGTTTTTACCAGGCAACCAGAGCAGAAACAGCCAGAAGCTACGATTACTTTTTATGTTGCGGAGTGTATGGAATTTCCTGTTATGGGTGAGTATCATGAGAACCTTACCCTGGAAGAAGCATTACGCATTTATGAAACGATTCCTGCAGATCGCATGAATGGAATAAAAGGTATTGGGTTTGAACTGCATGATGGAAGTGATTATGACGGATCGTATGATCTTATGCGACTGGGAAAAGTTGACCGGGAAGGTGTGGAGATGATTCAGCATTATAAGGAAAGTCCATTAGTGCAGAAAGCAATGGATGATGTAGAAAAATATTTTGACTCAAAGCAGGAGATTACGAAAATAGAGGAAAAAGCAGTTGAAGATAAGTCTGTACCAAAAGAAAATCTTTCGCAGCCAAAGAGCAGAAAAGAATCCGTTCTTCAGGCACTCAGAGAGCGTCAGGCGAAAATAAAAGAGCAGGAGCAGAATATGTCGAAAGAAAAATCCAAGGCACATAAGAAGGGAGATGTAACATTATGATGGTAAGGTTTGAGGAAGATGAATATATAGCAGTGGCAATTTTTGATGCAGGAAACCGGGTACAGACAATGGAAGCAATGGATGAGATTTTTTCATATCTGGACGAAGATATGAAGCTGCTGATTTTCACGACGATTCAGAAACTCTATTATCTTAGCGATGAGGGATATGAAGAATTGCAGAAAACGGTAGAAATTTATAAAGCAGATCTGGAGGTGGATGGAGAATGAGTACAAGTCAGTTTGCAGTTTATCAGCTAAAAAAGAAACCGGAATTGAGAAATCTTCTTTTCCGTACCTATGAAGAACTTGCACAGGATCAGATTCCTGTGCAGGTGGCAAATTATGAACAGGTGTATCTGGGAACAATGAAGCCGGGAGAAACACCGGAGCAGATAAAAAAGGAGTTGGGGAAGAAACAGCCACACAATTATAAAGGTCATGCAGTCAGTACCAGTGATGTGCTGATCCTTAATGATAAGGGTGTTATGACCACTTACTATGTAAACAAAGATACCTTTATAGAAATTTCTGATTTTATGAAAGTCACATCTTCAGAAGGCGGTGGACTTACAAAAGATACAGTGGGATATGAAATAGCTGGAAAAGACGGAACATGGGAAGTAATAGATTATCTGCTGGTAGAAGGCAAGAATTATTTCCTTATGGAACATGAGCAGTATGGGAAAGATGTTGCGTATGTAGTCTTAGATCAGAAAGGTAATGTGCTTGTAGACAGCACCTACAATGGATTTGATGATGTAGTAAAACAGAAGATTCTTGATTCTCTGCATCCGCCGGTGCAGGAACAGACAGGAAATAGTAAACCGAAACTGGATAACTGGCAAAAGTACATGGAGAATGGGGAATACCTGCGAAGTGCGGAAATCACAGAGGAAGCAAATTACAATATGATTGATGGACTTAAAAATAATGCAGCACCAAAAGATAAAAAGAATCGTCCAAAAGAATCTGTCCTTGCAAAACTGAATGAGAAAAAGGAAGAAATTGCAAGACGTAGTGGACAGAAAGATATGCAGCAGGTAATGGAAGAAGATATAGAACGCAAGAAAAGATAGGTTCTTTTATTAATGGATTTGAATTATAGATTCGAAGTCTTATATTTAGGTTGATGAAAGATTGTTATGTAGGTAGTCTTTCCTGCACTTTTTAATTTAGCTAATACTTTGTGTTTTCAGAAAATATTATTTTTTTATCAAAATTTGTAAATTAATGTCACTATTATGGGCGGGTATTCGTATTATGATTAAAAGAGAAAACAAAGAGGGTGAATCCAATGGGAAAGATATTCGGAAGTCGGAGCAAAAAAGATAATATTTCTAATAAGGGAGGAATTACATGAAAAACAAAAGAATGAGTTTTAAACGTTTATTATTCACATTTATGGTTATGGTATGCCTTTGTGTTCCGTCGTCGATTGTTTTTGCACAAACAGATAAAGAGATGACTCAAGAAGCGGATAAAGGTGTTCCGGAAGTGCGTTTTACAGGCGATGTTAACGGACATGAAGAATTTAAATTTGTACCTGTTGCCAGAACAACTCAAGAACCAACATCAAAATGGTCTTGGAGTGATGGAAAATATTATGTAGATGGTAGTAGTAATTATTCAACATTATATACAAATTATTATTTTACGAGCGTTAAAGGTAAAAAATTTAGTTTTTCTGCAGGCTCAAGTAATAAAGTAAAGGTTGATTTGGTACATAAAGGAACTATTGTTCAAACGGTTGTAAGTAGTTGGACAATTAGTGCGGGTGGTAGTAAATCACATACGATTACAGCTGATGATCTTGGCGGATACAGCAATAGTGATAAATTTTATTTTCGTTTTAATAGCAGCCCTATAGGTAACCGTTATTCTATTTCAGGTTATTTTGGCTAATGTTTTGTAAAAGCCCTTCTATGCAATTGATAGAAGGGCTTTTACACTTTTGAATTTATAGGGGGATTTATGGAAAGGATTAAGAACAATATATTTTTTAATTTAAGTAATACAATGCTTAAAATAATAGGATTAGTATGTATGACCATTGATCATTTGTATTTATATGTATTTGCAAACACTACGATAAATGTTAGTATTTTTAGAATTGTGGGTCGAATTGCAGCACCGTTATTTCTTTTTGCTGTGATACAGGCTATGCGGTATTCATCAGATAAAAAAAGTTATATTTTCAGATTGTATAAATATCATATATGTATTTGCATTCTTGAAATTGTTTTATCGTATTTATTACATTCGGAAATCTCATTTAATGTAATTCCAGAATGGCTTTTTACAGCAATTTATATTTATTTGATTGATATGATTATAAAGAAAGAACATATTATAAGGCATATAGTTTTAATGCTTATACCTATTTTGGTAGGGATAGGAAGTCTTATAATAGGGCCTAGTTGTTCAGTAATAAATGTATTTTTACCTAATATTTTTACGATTCAGTATTCTCCATTTTTTCTGATCTTAGGAATTGGATGGTATTATATGAAAAAAAAGAAAAATCAGATTGTAGCATTGATTTTCTTTTCAGTATTTGTATTAATAGGTTCTTATATTGTAAGTGCATCTCAGTATTGGGTTTACCCAGGGTTGTTTAATTATACCCAGGCATGGATGGTTCTTGCAGCACCATTTATTGCATTATATAATAATCGCAAAGGGAAAAATTTGAAAAAATTTTTTTATATATATTATCCAACACATATTTGTATTTTTTTATTGCTTGGGAGATTTGTACATTAAACAATATTTGATGAGTGCAAATTAAAAGGTGAAAAAATACTATATAAAGTTGTCACCTTTTGGAATTCTGAAACGTTTTACTGTAAAGGGACTAAAGTTGGGAGGTGAGAGGCATGATTGAAACATCTTCAGTTGAGGAGATATTTCAGAAATATGGAGAAATGATGTATAAACTATGTATTGTAATGCTTAAAAAAACGTATGATGCAGAAGACACGGTGCAAGATGCATTGATAAAATATATGCTAAAAAAGCCTCTCTTTGAAACCTATGAACACGAAAAGGCATGGTTAATTAGAGTTACAATAAATCTTTGCAAAGATAAATTGCGTTTTTATAAACAACATCCACATATAAATATTGAAACAATTAAGACTACATATCCTGAGGATAGTATAGATAGTCAGATATTTGATGTCCTTTTAGAATTACCATCTAAATATAAGACGGTGCTTTTTTTATATTATGTAGAAGGATATAAATGTTTTGAAATAAGTAAGATTTTGAAAATTACAGAATCGACTGTGAAAAAGCGTTTGGAACGGGGACGAAATCTATTAAAAAAAAATTTGGGAGTGAATGAGTGTGGATAAAAATATAATTAAAAAGGCTGTGACAGGAATCGAATTTACGGAAGAATCGAAGCAGAGAATATTTGAGGGATTTGAAAGAAAAAAAACTCTGAAAAAAATTTTTTATATGAAAAGAATTACAGTTGGAGTAATTGTAACAGCTATGTTATTTTTATGCGTGTTCATGAATATTATGTTAAAAAACAAAATGACAATTACTGTTTATGCAATGACACAGGATGGAAATGTGAAAAGTTCCGTTTTAATTCCGGAGCATAAAGAAACATTAAAATTGATGGAAACACCGGTAGGAAATGGTTATATTTTTCAAATAGATATACCAGAAAATTATATGTATGATTGCAAATCATTAGGAAAAGAAAGCAATATTTTTACGATTTACCAGAATGAAAAAAATATATACTGGATTCCTGAGAAAAATATGCTTGGTCAAATCTATAGTAATGAAAATGAGAAGTTAGCAAATAATACTCCAGATTATGTAGACGAATGTGAATTTGAAATAGTAGTTTATGATGAAAGTAAAGAAATTTCATATAGTGAAATTATAAAATTTGAATTAATAAATGAAGAATGTATTGTTATGTTAAAGAAGTAAACTGCTGTTGGAAATATCCTATTAATACTTTAGAAAGAGAGCTGATTGGTTATGAGAAGAAAAACAAAAGTGTTATTTATGGCATTAAGTATGTGTTGCATGTTGCTTATAAATTCGTCATATGTAATGGCAGCAAATCCCGATAATAACTTTTCAAAAATGGAAGAAAAAGTTGATGGGAAAATATATAATGAAAAAGGAGATGTACTGAATTTATCTTATATTGAATTTAAAAGTAATTGCACGCATGCTTCTGGTAATCGTGTAACTGATACTGTATGGCAGCATAGACATACCGGATCAAGATGTGATGTATATAAAGCAAATGCAACATGGTGTAAAAAATGTAATACTATTTTAAAATATAATAGTGCTTGGGTGTATTCATATACACATTACGGATGTAACAAATAAATATTTACGGATATTTCCTAGTGGAGAAAATAGAATAATATTATTTATATAGAAAAAAGAACTTTAGAAAGATGGTGCATAGCACCATCTTTTCATGTATTACAGAAAAATATAAAAACTTAAGTACCTTACAGATATATGCTACTCTGGTTTGGTGAGATAGTCATATTCTTTCGGAAAGGTAATGGTATCCCAGTCGATTTTTTTGGCCTTATAAACTAATTCCTGATAAGGGGAAGCTGAATTTTTTCGACGATATGTAGCGATTACCTGCTGTGAAATTTTGGTAACTGTGCGAATATCTGTATTCAGTACTGTATTTGGCACATATTCAGCACGATGAGTTTTTACAAAACCAAGGCAGGCTTTTACGCCACCAGCTAATTTTTCTGTATATAATTTTGGATTGCATCCGTTAAAATCTCCAACCATTTTAGCTGATATATTTTTAAGCATAAGTTGTGGAAGAATTTCAAGTTTTAACTGAGTAGTTCCATCAGATGCGAAGGAAAAATCTTCAGGACTTAATTTATGGTTTAAACAGCGCTTGTAAAAATCAGTAGCAGTAGTGCCATCAATTAATTTAATGCCTGTAAGGTGAAGAAAATTATATGGATAAAAACTTACTTCCAGAGAAGAAATATGTTTATGCTTGTCTTTTAAAATAAATAAGAGCTGATAGCCATTGAGATTTTCTTCGTATTTGGCAGCACAATCTATAATGATAGAAATGGCCTGCTGTTTGTTGTATTTTGTCATATTATGACCTCTGCAATATGTATAAAATATTTAAAGGGAGATTACAATACCGTAGCATTGTGCATCTCCCTTATAGACTGATTTTTCTGTTGTCCGCCAACACT
>ENA-OPCL01000767-OPCL01000767.1-human-gut-metagenome-genome-assembly--contig:-NODE-767-length-26316-cov-8.148662_pt1 | contig 26316 bp, 24 predicted proteins | sample MGYA00241251_ERZ501482 | MGnify/ENA primary metagenome ERZ501482 (study PRJEB25962, sample SAMEA2042581) | human gut metagenome | biome: human gut; feature: human-associated habitat; material: faeces... | reverse complement strand
AACCCGACAAATGATACGTGCAGCAAGTAGCTGCCGTTTTTAATGTTCTTGAGTACGAAACCTCCGTTGCGTGATGTGGCGACACCTCCGATCATAGAACTGTCTTTGACGCTTAACAAACGGACCGTTGCCTGTTCGATCGGTTCATTGGTCCCCTCCTCAATCACCGTTCCGGTGATGTCTACACCTTTTTGTGCATATGCAGGCATAGTCAACAGAATTAAAAACAGAATGAAAAAATACCTTCCCGATTTCATAACTTTTGTTTTATCTTATCTGATATTAAATACGAAAAGATAGACACGGAAGTTCTCTGTAAGTTTAATAAGCTTTGGCTTGATTTTAATTTATTAACGAATAAGTGGTGTCTGACAGATTGATGCTGTTCTCCTATTTTTGCTGTCTATATGAATGTTAAAAAATATTACCCGCAGTGCTAATTTTAAAAATATGGGGTACTAATCTGATTTTGATGGGATGGAAGTGACAATTTGTCAAAGCAGGTTTATCCCAGAATATTTATCAAGAAAGGCAGATAATCTTTCAATTTAAGACGGAGTATCTTAAGTGCCTGCGATATCCTGTATTCGACGGTTTTTACCGATACTCCGAGTTTTTGTGCAATTTGCACATTCGTATTTTCCCCGAATCGGCTCATAGCAAATGTTTCCCGATAGGTTTCGGGCAGGTTCTCGATTGCTTTCTGTATGTTTTCTGTCAGTTCATTTACAAAATAGTAGTCCGGGTCTTCAAACTGGTCTTTTATCTTCTCATATATCTGGGTATGGATACGCTCGTGATACAGGTTTTTCCTGATCGCATTGAGGCAACGGTGTTTGGTGGATATAAATAGATAGGATTTCAAAGACGTCTCAATCACAAGATTTTCCCGTGTTTCCCAAAGAAAAAGCATCAACTCCTGCACAAGCTCTTCAGAATCATCATCAGAAATATACTGTGACGCGTATTCGCAAAGGGGGGAGTAATACTTGATAAACAGTTGTTTGTAAGCATCCTGGTCTCCTTGTTGTAGTAAGGTTATTAAGTTATTATCGTCCATGCCCTTTACATTTAGATTTTTTATCTCTTTGCGCAAAGGTAAAAAATAATAAAACTATTTTGAATTTATGAGTAGGTTCTTTCCTGGAAACTTTAGTAAAAGTATCATTGAGATCAATTTTTTTTGAAAAAAATGTATTTTTTGTTTAGGGTATAGTCTGTACGAGTTTGTCATATATATAGAATGGGAATTGGAAAAGAACATATGGATGGAATAAATCTTGATACTACTTTGCTCTTCAAATACTTTAGAGGTTTGACGACTGGAGAGGAAAGAAAGTGTGTGGAGGATTGGATGCAGATTTCAGAAGAAAATGAGAAAACCGTATTACAGGCAGCCCGTATTTTTTATATTTCTCAAACAAGTGAACGGATTCTTTCCCGAAATTCTATTGAGGCTTACAAGAAGGTCCAAAAGCGTATAGATAAACGTAAGAAAAAGATAAGGTTGTACGAGATTTCTATTGTTGCAGCGTGTTTTGTTGGGCTATTGGTAATATCGACAGCTATTTCATTTTTGTTGCGGAAGTCTTCTGTATTGGCTCCGCAGCAAATAACGGTCTGTGCGAATAGAGGTGTGAGGACAAGCCTTGATTTGCCGGATGGTTCGATTGCCTATTTGAATTCGGGCAGTACGCTTTCTTATCCTTCTTCATATGATGTAGAGGAAAGGAAGGTGACACTTGTCGGTGAGGCTTATTTTTCAGTAAAACATGATCCGGCGCATCCGTTTATTGTGAGTGTATCTCAAGATCGTTTGAGGGTGAAGGTGCTCGGAACAGAATTTAATGTTCGGGCTTATGAGAAAGAGAATGTTGTACAAACGACCTTGGTTTCCGGATCTGTAAATATAGTGATGAAAGAAGATAAGGGTAAAACAAATGAAAGAAATTTGTATCCGTCGGAAAAAGCTGTTTATGATTTAACCGATAAGACCTTGGAAGTTATAAATGTTTGATGTTGAAAGTGAGATTGCTTGGAAAGAGGGACGTTTGGTATTTAAAGAAACACCTTTACCTGAAGTCTTGAGATGTTTGGCTAATTTTTATAATGTCGATTTTAAGGTGATGGATCCGGTTCTTGACTCGTACCGCTTTACTGGTACTTTTAATAATCGGCAATTATCGCAGATTTTAGATTATCTTAGGATTTCTTCTCGGATTGATTATTCGATAAAACGGATGGAAATGGACGACAGTCTGTCCGAACAGCGTGAACAGGTTGTGCTTCGCAGGATAAAATAAGAATATGATGTTTAACTTAAATTTAATGCTTATGGGATAAATGAACTAATAATGAATGAGAGAACGGCAGAAAAATAAATATGGATTTTTCTCGTCAAATTAATTAATAATCTGGTTGTCCAGATTTAATTTAATCTTAAATCAATAATTACAAGTATGACTAAAAATAATGATGGTCGATTGGATCACAGTGATCCAATACCAGATTTTATAAAATCTGGTATATATCGAGTATTTAATTTTATTTTTTTATTTCTGTTCTTCTGCACAGGAGCAGTATTTGCGTCAGGCTCTTATGCCTCAAATACGATACTGTCTATTAATGCAGAGAAGAAGAGTATAGCAGAGGTGTTAAACGTTATAGAAAATAAATCAGAGTATCATTTTTTCTATAATAGCAAGTTGGTTAATGTCGATCGTAAAGTAACGCTTGCCGTAGATAACAAGGATATCTTTACAGTATTAGATATCTTGTTTAAAAATAGTAATATAGCTTATAAGGTCGTAGATAAAGACATTATCCTGACTGAATCAGCTATCCCTTCAAAAAATGAAAAATACCAGGCGAATAAACGAATTACCGGTATTATAAAGGATCAAACAGGTGAACCTGTCATAGGAGCTAATGTCGTGCTTAAGGGAGATAATGGGACGGGTACGATCACTGACATAAATGGGCGGTACAGCCTGGATGTACCAGAAAATGCGGTTTTGATCATTTCTTATATTGGATATACTTCCATAGAGATTCCGGTCAAGGGACAATCAGAAATTAATGTGACATTGAAAGAAGATTCTCAGGCAATTGAAGAAGTTGTCGTTGTTGGTTATGGCACTCAAAAAAAGGTTAATTTGGTTGGAGCTGTAGCCGCAGTCAATATTGATGAAAAAATATCAAGCCGTTCAATATCCAATGTGTCTTCCGGACTTTCCGGTTTGGTACCTGGTTTACAGGTTTCCCAAACAACCAGTATGGCGGGTAACGATAATGCCTCTTTGATGATTCGTGGTATGGGTACGGTAAACAATACCAGTCCGTTAGTAGTCGTTGACGGTATGCCGGATGTCGATATCAACCGTATCAATATGGCTGATGTTGAAAGTATTTCGGTCTTGAAAGATGCAGCGTCTGCCTCTATTTACGGATCCCGTGCTGCCAATGGGGTTATTCTGATAACAACTCGTACAGGTAAAAAGGGAAAGACGAGTATTAATTTTACGGGCTCTTATGCGATAGAAAAACCATCACGTTCTTATGACTTTATGGATGATTACCCACGTGCATTGACATTGCAACAGTTTAGGGCAGCATCAGGTACAAAACGGGAAAGCTATAACTTCAAAGATGGGACGATCGATCAATGGATGGCGTTAGGAATGATCGATCCGCTACGCTATCCGAATACTGATTGGTTTGATACTTTCATGCGTACAGGTACCCTTCAAAACTATACGCTTTCAGCAACCGGTGGAAATGACAAATCTAATTTTTACATTTCTATCGGTATGATGGATAAAGAGGGTATTCAGATGAAAAACGATTTCAAGCGTTATAATACTCGTTTCAATTATGACTATAATATGTTCAATAATGTGAAAGTGGGTGCTCGTTTTGATGGTAACTGGTCTGAATTTACTTATAGTGGTTATGCCGATGGTATTACGAACAATGATACCAGCGATTCCGGAGGTGGTGATATGCAATATGCAGTTGCTGGTGTGACTCCTTATGATCCTGTGACTGGCCGTTATGGTGGTGTTATGGCTTATGGAGAAGATATTCAGGCTTATAACCCGTATGCTTTTTTTGACAGCCGCAATCCAAAGCAAACCCGTCAGCAATTGAACGGAAGTATTTATTTGGACTGGAATGTCTTTAAGGGTTTTACTGCCCATATTGATTATGCTCTGAGCTTTAGCAACTATTTTCAGAAAAGAGCTGATACTCCAACCGGAGCAGCTTATGATTTTCAGACAGGAAAAGATATCGGACGTTACTATGTTGCCGATAATGTGGGGGTCAGTGATAATAATACTACCAACTACAAGACACAGTTGAACGGCCGTTTACAATATGAGACGACTATTGCGCAAAATCATAATATTGGTGCAATGTTTGTCTATAGCGAAGAGTATTGGCATACCCGTTCAACGGGGGCTTCCCGCAACGATCGTATTCATCCGTCGACCAGTGAAATTAATGCAGCTTTGACGAATGTTCAAAGTAATTCGGGAAGTTCTGCTTCTGAAGGTTTGAGGTCTTATATCGGCCGTATGAATTATAGTGCATACGATAAATATTTACTGGAATTCAGTTTTCGTGTGGATGGTTCTTCAAAGTTTATTAAAGGACATCAATATGGTTTCTTCCCGACTGTTGCAGTTGGTTGGCGCTTCACTGAAGAAGAGTTCCTGAAAAAATATCTTTCCTCATGGTTGTCAAGTGGAAAACTTCGTGCTTCTTGGGGAAAGTTGGGTGACAATTCGGGAGTAGATCGTTTTGAACAATTGGAAACTCTGACAGCGATGAATTATATGTCGAGTGATGTTGTTAAAGGGTTTGTGAACAAGAAAATGATCAACAAAGATCTTTCTTGGGAAGTTTCTACAGATATCAATGTAGGCTTGGATTTAGGTTTCTTGAATAATCGTTTACGTACGGAAATTGATTTTTATAACCGTTTGCGTACAGGCATGAATCGTCCGTCTCAGATGTCAATCCATCTGACTGGGGCATATAGTGCTCCTCGAGCCAATATCGGTGATCTGCTGAATAGAGGCTTGGAATTGAACCTGACATGGAAAGACAAAATAGGTAATGTGGAATATTCTGTCAACTTGAACGGGGCTTATAACCGTACAGTATTAAAAGAGTGGAATGAGTTCCTCAGTCGTGGTTGGGTCTATTTGGATATGCCTTACCACTTCTTATATGTTTATGAAAACAATGGTATAGCCCAAACATGGCAGGATATTTATAACAACACGCCTCAAGGTTTATCGCCAGGCGATGTGATCCGTAAAGACTTGAACGGAGATGGTATAATTGATGGTAAGGATAAAAAAGCTTATCCGAATATCCAGCGGGATCGTCCGACAACCACTTACGGTATTACCCTGCAGGCTGCTTGGAAAGGATTTGATATATCCATGTTGTTTAATGGAGGTTTAGGGCGTAAGGATTTCTGGCTTACAGATTTCAATAATACGGCATTTGCCGACAGGCGATATGCTTCCACTTGGGATCACTGGACCGAACCCTGGTCTTTGGAGAATAGAGGTGGGGAATGGCCAAGGTTAGGAACAAGCACGGACAGAAGCGATAATAGTTATTGGCTCTATAACATGAATTATCTTAGAATGAAAAATATCATGTTAGGATATAATCTGCCGAAAAAACTTTTGTCCAAAATCTCGATGACGAATTTGAGGATTTATGCTTCTGCCGAAAATTTGTTTACCGTGACACAATATCCGGGACTTGATCCTGAAAAGAAGAATAGTGCTCGTGACTTGTATCCGATCAACCGGTCTTTCTCAATCGGTCTTAATGTTAGTTTTTAAACAGGAATGGTATGAAAAAAAATAGATTTAAAATATTAACTGTCGCATGTGTTGTTGGAGCTAATCTGATGTTTTCTTCATGCGTTGATAATTTATTGAACCAGACTCCGGGGGGAGAACTGGCTTCTTCCTTGTATTGGAAAACTGAAAGCGATGCGGAATATGCTGTCAATGGTGTTTATAGTCAGGCACGAGCCATGTTCAATCGTGATTATGTGTTCGATGGAAATACGGAATATCTGAGATTCAGAGGTAATGTCGGGACTTCTCAGGCAACCGGGGACCGGAGTATTGCTTATCGTAGCGGCTCTTATAACAATCCTTCTTCTACCTATGGAAGTAGTTTTGATAATTACTATCAATATGCTTATGCTACAGTTAATCGTGCCAACTATGCTATTCAGAATATAGAAAAAATGCTTCCCGATGCAAAGACGGAGGAATCCAAAGCAAAGTTGGAGGCCTTTATTGGCGAAGCTAGGATGTTGAGGGGAATGGCCTATTTCCGCCTGATTTCCATGTGGGGGGATGTTCCTTATTTCGATAGGATAATAGAAAGTAATGATGAGGTTGCTAATATTTCACGTACTTCTATTACGGAAATAAAGCAGCATATCTATGATGACTTTACTTATGCTTGGGAAAAACTGCCGGCGAAACCAGTGGCATTAGGACGTTTTACTAAATGGGGGGCTTTGGCGTTCCGGGGTAAATTGCAACTTTTCTGGGCTTGTTGGAACCGTACCTCTTGGCCGTGGGATACCCCTGTCTCTCCTGATGGAGGTTGGCCGGAACTGGATACGTTCACTCCTAATGCGTCTGAGTCGGCGCAAGCCTATAAAGATGCAGCTGCCGATTTTAAGAAAGTAATTGAGGAATCTGGTATTAGTTTGTTCCGTAACGGTGAACCTGGTGATTGGGGAGAAATGGGAGGATGTGAAGTATTGCCTAATTATTTTTATCTCTTTTTACCGACGGCAAATGCAGATCCTGAATTAATGGTTGGTTTTACGCATGGTGGAACCGGAACCGGACAGGGAGAGGAATTGATGAGAGATTTCGGTACACGTGCAACGGAAGGTAGCCAAGGCTGGGGACAACCACGCGCTGAATTGGCTAATCGTTATCAGTCTACGGTCACTGGTGATTTTTGCGAGAAACTGATCCCGAAGAATCCGGCTGATACGGATGCTCGTACGGCTGTTAATTCTGCGTTAAATCCGGAATCTTATAAAGATCGTGATTATCGTATGAAATCGACACTGTTGTGGGATGGAGAAACGATGGTAACTATGTTAAACCTTTCCTTCGACCAAATCCGTAAATATCAATATAAGGCATTACAAGGTTCGGTAGACGGTTACGGAGCGATCAATGCCGATGGAGATCAGACCGGTTATATTATGAGAAAGTTTGTCCGCAATTATGCGGGACAAGGTCGTTCGGATGGTGATTACCATATGCCGATAATGCGTTTGGCCGATGTTTATTTGATGTATGCGGAGGCAGCCAATGAGGCTTATGGGCCTACTGGTGATGGTGGTCTGGCACTTGATGTGGTTAATCGGGTTCGTCATCGTGGTAATTTACCTGCCCTGAAACCTGAGAAATATGCCGATAAGCTGACTTTCTTTTATGCAATCGAACAGGAGAGAATCGTAGAATTGTTTGCGGAAGGACAACGTCTCTTTGATCTTCGTCGCTGGCGTTCCATTGAACGGGTATTTTTACCGCCGCAGACATCTCCCGGGGTTAGGATGTATGATACACACGGTGCTTTGAGGCAGACTGTTTTTAATAATACTTCTTTGCTGAATTATCAACGAAACTATATCTTCCGGATTCCACCTTCTGAAAGAAATAAAAATCCGAATTTGACACAGAATACACCATGGTTGTAATTAAAAAATTGGATGATATGAAAAAGATGATTAATAAAATTTGCTTGTTTTTGTTCATTGCCTTGATAGCCGCATCATGTGAAGATTTTCCAGTAGATGAAGATGGTTTACTGATCACAACAAGAGCAGAATGTTATGTAAGTAATTTTGATTTGTATGATACGGATCATCAAACGATTAAATTGGGTAATGCCTATATTGATACAACGGCTCAAGTCGCTGTCATGTATGTCAAATTTGGTACTCCGATTAATCATGTATGGCCGCGTATATCTCTTTGTGAAGATGCGAAACTGGCTCCTAAAATTACGGATTGGATGGATTTTTCCGGTTCTAAAATGAATATGGAATTCATTGAAGGTGATTGGAAGTCTGGAAATCCGTCAGATCAGTTGGGTGAACGTATTGTGAATAATCCGTCGGCATTTCCTTCGACAGCCAAACGGTTCACTGTTATCGCCGGTAATCGTGAAATTAAAAAGGAATACATATTCCTTATAGTAGAAAGACCATTGCAATAATAAAAGATGAAAAGTATGAAACTGAAATATTATTATTTTGTATTGTTATCATTTGCTTTAACTTTGGTCGCATGTGATGATGATCCTGTGCTATTAAAGGACCCGGTCTCTGCATTAAGCAATGATTGTATCAAACGAAGTTTGCCTGTTGCGCCAAATATCGTAGGTAATGAAATAGAATTTGCCTATGCGATGGCTATTCCTGATGAACTTGGAAAATTGTCTTCTGCTCAGGTGGTGAGTAATATTGCAGGTGCAGCTGGTACTTATTTTGATCCAAATTCGTATTATACCAACTCGTCCGGTCAGGATATCCCGGTAAGGGTGTGTTCAGATTCGCAAACGAATGGGGTGACAACAGCTATAGATTTCACTGTTGATACTTGTGCGGCCACTCTTCGTTATTATTATATTATTCCTGAAGAAGCTCGTGGTAAAGAAGTCCAGTTTTTATTTTCGGTTAAAGCCAGTAACGGCCAAGTTGCGGAGTACAAATTAGGCCCATATAAGATTTCAAAAATGGATATGACAAAGAATGTGTTTGTGACTAATGATAAATGCTATTTGTCATTCTCGAATGAAGGAGAGGCCGTACATATTTATTCAAAGGAAGACTTGCAGGCTGACCCTTCATTGGCAACGAAAATTGATATTATGTATGCTTACAGTGAGAAGTCTGATTTGTCATATGCGTTCTATACATCCTCTTCTCCGAAAGAGTATATGGGAGACGCAGAACTTCCTTCTGGCTTTGTCAATAATACCAAGATGGTTAAAATCTATGGTTTACAAGATCGGCAACTGTCTGACTTGCAGTATAGCAAATTCGTTGATGATCTGGATTTTGAGACAATCGAGATGTCTAATGGTGTGAACTATATCTTGGGATTAAAAGAAGAGGCTGGCGCGTGGATTGAAACTGCTGATGGTAAATATAGGGCATATGTTTATATTAACAAGGCGTCTGCAGGGGAGATGACTGTCAGTGTCAAAAGGTATAAAATGTAAGTTCTGTTGATGAGGTGATAGGTTGGTAAGTTGCAGAATTCAGGTTCTTCGACTTACCAACAGATTACCCTTAGTTTTTTTAGTCTATTCTATTATATAAACCAATATATCATGAGACACAACATACGATTTTTATTGATAGTGACTATGCTTTTGTTGATGACCGGTATCGGAACTGCCCAGAAGTTTGTACATCCCGGAATAGATATGAACCCAGCAGACTTGGAATATATGCGTAACCAAGTTCTGGCGGGAGAACAACCTTGGAAAGATGCTTATGATTTGTTGAAGGAAAAAACACCATTGGATTTTCAAGTGAAACCTTTTGCCCATGTGATCAGTGGACCCTATTCCAAACCTGATATAGGAGGTAAGGATTTGTCTCAGTCTGCACGTATGGCATATAGTTGTGCTGTCTTATGGTATATTTCAAGAGAAGAGCGTTATGCTGAAATAGTGGTCGATATTATTGAAAAGTGGGCCAATACTTTACGCAGTTTCGATGAGAATAACGCCAAATTGCTTGTGGCATTGACTGGTTATGAGTTTTGTAATGCTGCCGAGATTTTGCGCTATAATTATTCCGGATGGAAAAAGAAAGATACGGAAAATATGACACGATTGATGATGTCGGCTTTCTATCCGACTATTCGTTATTATTTTCCTGTTGCAAACGGCAATTGGGACGGAGCGATCATGCATACCTTGCTGGCCATTGCTGTTTTTACTGATAATAGGGAATTATTCGATAATGCAGTCTATCACTATTTGCATGCTAATGCGAACGGTAGTCTGATTAAATATATTTATCCTACCGGCCAATGCCAGGAGACACGTCGGGATCAGGGGCATGTCCAAATGGGACTTTATGAATTTGCAGGAGCGGCACGTATCGCCTACACACAAGGGGTGGACCTGTTCAGTGCTGCGGATAACAGGTTGGCTTTAGGTTTGGAGTATTCGGCACGTTTTATATGCGGTGATTCTGTTTATGCTTATGGCGTTCCTTCGCAACGGGAACGGTTTAAATATCGGGCAGGATTCGAGTACTGCATCGATCATTTTACGGCAAAGGGATTCGACATGCCTTACCTGAGAGAATTATGCAGTCGTACTAAAATGAACAATCCGGCAAATGCCCTATGGAAGTTGACCGCATTTCGTGAAGAGTTCCGACAGAAACCTTCTCAACTTGTCGATATTCGGGAAAGTAAAATCGCTTATCATGCAGGTGCGGCATTGGAACAGAATCATCCGAAGGAACACTCTGTAATCGAAGTTGATAATCGGGAAGACCTTCAAGCGGTATTGAATGCGAATGCCGGTTCTGGCAAAACGCTTTTTTTACGTGCCGGTGAATATAGATTGAAACAATCCTTGACCGTTCCCTCTGATATACATATTTGTGGAGAAGGACGGAGCACGGTTTTGATTTGTGAACCGACGGTCCGGACAGCAGCAGTCTTATTGGGTGATTTGGATGCGAAAAATATTACGATAGAGAATCTCGTAGTAGATGGTTCCAAAGAACATCAGGAAGCCTATGATCCGAATTCCGGACGTTTCTACAGAACCGGGCGTTATAGTAATGCATTGGCAGGGATTTCCATGAGAGGAGAAACAGGACATGCTTTCGGCAATATTAAATTGAAAAATCTGACTGTGATCAATTTTTCCAGATCAGGAGTTTATATATCGGATGCGGAAGGAATCGAGATCGACCATTGTGATTTTACGGAAAATGGTGCACATGTCGTTCCCGGTCCGAGACTACAACACAACCTGATGATTCAACACTCTACAGGCGTTACGATAAAGGATTCACGATTCGATACATCCATACGTGGTTGCGGATTGGTTCTTGATCATTGTAAATCATTAAAGGTCGAAAACTGCGAGATTGCCAGGAATGGTTGGCATGGTCTGTTGATGGCCGAATGTCATAATGGAGAAATCGAGAATTGTCTGATTGAAGGTAATGACGGATGCGGTTTTATGGGTGAATATCTGTATGATGGTTCCAGTTTGATTCGAATCAGGAATAATAAGATTCAGTATAATAATGATTATGGAATTCAGGCATTTGGCATGAAAGAAACAGATATAAAAGATAATCTTTATAGATGGAACGGCAAAAAAGAACGACAGGAATGGCTTTCTTCTGAGAAAAAACTGCAATTGGAACAATTATAATGAACAAATGATGAAAACGATATATATTATAATTATAGTCTTGTTTGCCAGCTTACCGGTCTGTGCTGAGAAATATCCGCATATTCTTGTCAAAGATGAGGATAAAGTGGCCGTGTTAGATAAAATAGAGAAACAGGCTTGGGCGAAATATATTTTCAACCAAACGAAGGAGCGGCTGGCTGTCTATGTGGAAAGGCATCAGGCAGAACCGGATTGGATTTTGGATCGCTATTTGATGAATAGGATTCCAGGAAAACGTTATACTCGTTTTATATCCGATAAAGAAGGTACACAATTGATCGGTTACGAAGGTGACGCTCCGGTTCCGACTGTACGGGTATCACCACATAAACGTGCTCCGATCACGCCGCAAGGCCGGGCTTATGTCGTTCCTGAAATTGAGGATATAGTCCCGAATGATACGTCTATGACAATGAATTTGCTGAATTCGGATACTCGGGAATATGAACGTGTGGACCCGCAAGCGTACGTGGCCGCTATTAACGGTAGAATCAATGCATTGGCTTATGAGGCTTCTGTCATTTATTGGCTGACAGGAGAAGAAAAATATGCTAAGTTCGCTGCCGATATTTTGAACCAATGGGTAAGTGGAGTTGTCTATCAGGAACCGATTGACGGTCCGGGACGTACCGGCTTTTTAGATATTCAGACGTTGGGAGATGAGAAAGAGAAACCATTGGTTTTGGCTTATGATTTCTTGTATCCTTATCTGGTGAAATATAGGTATCCTTTGGAAAATTATGATAAGGTTTTTGAAAAGATCGCTTGGACGTTGTCGTTTAGGGGATATATTGGAAATAACTGGTTTGCTGCTGAAAGTTCGACTTTGGTTGCAGCAGCGTTATCGTTAAAAGATGCACGGAAAAGGAACTTTTATTTGGATTTTTATTTGAACCGGGATACGGTTGTTGACGGTTGCGGACAACTAAGCCTGCCTTCCGCATCCAAGTTGTGGTTTACACCGGATGGACACTGGAAAGAGCCGGGAGGTTATCATAATTATCCGGTATCGAAGTTAATAGAGGCTGCACTTATGCTTGAAAATAATGGGTATCGGATTTTTAATCGATATCCGATTTTGTTGAAAGCTTCTTATGTTATGTTGAAATATTCGTTTCCAGACTTAACTGCTTCGGCTTTTGGCGATACGGGTAGACCGCGCCAGAGCATGGAGTGCTTGGAGAGTGCTATTCTGATGGCCGACAAATATCAATTACCGATTCTTCCGGATTTGTTGGATGCAGCCATAATTTTGGGACGGGCAGGACAATATGACCGTTCAAAATCCGGACTGACCGGATTGTTATGTTATTTGCCTGAATTACCGAAGGCAAAGAGTGGGGATGACCATCTTTGGAATAGATCGGAGAAGTTGGATTTTGCATCTTGTTACCTTCAGAGAAATGGAATAGATCCGCAGGACGGGCTGATGTGTGTAGTGCAGGGAGCTACTTATAATCATAATCATTCCAATGGCATGAGTATGGAATTATATGGAGCCGGAACAGTTCAAGGTATCGATCCAGGTAATGGCCCAACTTATGAACATCCGATGCATGTTGATTATTATACGCAATGGGCGGCTCATAACACGGTTGTAGCAGCTGGAGCCTCTACTTCGGTAACTCCGTTTAAAGGTGGAGGTGGAACGAAAAGGATAGGACAGGTTGAATTGGTTTCGATGGAACCATCTGCTGGTGAAAAGGCTATTTCTGAGGAGTTTTCGTATACATTGACGAAATATTATGATGGTTCGACAAAAACGAATCAAGACCGTTTATTATCGATTCTTCGTATTGATGAGAAACATGGTTTTTATGTGGATTTTTATCGTTCCGATAATACGATCAGTAATGATTATTTGTATCATAATATAGGGGATAGCGTGATTCTTTATACACAAGACGGGAAGGTCTTGAAACAAGATGAGGTTCTGTCTTATCCTTGTGTCGGAGAGGATCATCCGGGGTTACGATATTTCCGTTCGGTACGGACAACCGGACTCAATGACAGTACGGTTGTCGCTTTATTTTCTGCAAGACTATTAAACACAGGAACAAGTTACATGAAGATGTGGATGCCGGCATCTTCAGATGTTTCTTATTTTACGGCTTTGGCTCCTGATGCGAAAACCGCTTCATTTCCTTATCAAAGCAAACCTTCTCTTGTCGTTACGATGCGGAAAGAGAAACCTGCTGTAGAAGAACCGTTTGTTGCTGTTTACGAACCTATATCAGATAAGTTATCCGCTGGTTTAATTGAGTCTGTCGACCGGATAAAATTGGACCCTCGGGGAAAAGAAGGTTGCGCTATTAAAGTGAAGACAAAAGGAGGCGATACTTTTACATTGGTTAATATTTTGAAAGATGGGCCTGTCATATTGAATAATCAGAAATGTTGTGCTGATTTTGCTATTTTTGCAAAACGGAAAGGAAAAAATAGTGTGTATGTGGGAAATGGATCCTTTGTAGAAAATAAAGAATTCAAGGTTGAGTCGGAGAATCGAGGTAGTTTTTATATGGAATATGATCAAACCTCACTTCTGGTCCGTTCTAATTGTCCGATAAAAATACAAGCGAAAAATGGGATGTTGAAAAAGCCTCTCTATTTGACTGGAGGCGAGAGAGTCTTTAAGATGGAGTGATTGATTGAAAATAGTACCATGAAATAATAGGATCGTTATGAGAAAAGTAATTATTGGGATATGGATGTCTTTTTGTTTGTTTGGCGTGTATCAATCGCTATGGGCGAACCATAGCATGCATCCACTAAAACAAATAGCCTTTGTAAAAAAAATGATAGAACGACAACAGGAACCGTATCGTACGGCTTATGTGCAATTGATCCGTTATGCAGATTCCATTCAACAGGTTACTCACCATGCACGAAATGACTTTGCTGTTCCCGGTTACTATGTGAAGCCCGAAGAGCATCGGGCCAATTCGTTGGCGTTGCAACAGGATGCTTTTGCTGCCTATTGTTCTGCATTGGCTTACCGGTTGTCGGGGAAGAAGGGGTATGGAGAAAAAGCGTGTTATTTTATGAATGCATGGGCTACCGTTAATAAGAAATATTCGGAGCCGGATGGCCCGTTGGTGATGAGCTACTCCGGGTCGGCATTTTTAATGGCAGCTGAGTTAATGGATGATATGTCGGTATGGGACGCTGATGAGAAGCGGCTTTTTAAGGATTGGGTGACGTCTGTTTATCGGAAAGCGACAAATGAAATTCGTGAACGGAAGAATAATTGGGCTGATTGGGGACGTCTGGGCTCTTTGTTAGCCGCATCATTTTTGAATGACAAGGAGGAGATTGAACGTAATATCAAGTTGATTAAAGGAGATTTGAGTGAGAAGATCGCAAGTGACGGTCACATGCCGGCAGAAGTGATTCGCGAGAAAAATGGTATTTGGTATACCTATTTTTCTTTGGCTCCTATGACTGCTTCTTTTTGGGTTATCTATAATTTGACGGGTGAGAATCTGTTTTCATGGGAACAGGAGGGAAAGTCGATCAAAAAGGCATTGGATTATCTGCTTCGTTATCAAAAAGCTCCATCTGAATGGAAGTGGTATGAAGGACCGAATGTAGGGACGCATGCCACTTGGCCGGACAATTTGCTGGAGGCTATGGCCGGTATATATGGGGAGTCCGCGTATGTGGAATATGTTGAAAATAGCCGTCCTCATATTTATCCGGTACACCATTTTGCATGGGTTTTCCCGACGTTGATGCCGCTCTCTTTAAATGGGTATAATCAGGGAGGGCAATCGTCTGTGGCTAAAAAAGATGCCGATATAGAGAAACTAAGAAAACGTTTTGCCATGCAATTATTAAGTGTTCCGGTTTCTGACGGCCGGATCAAGACGTTGGTGGGAACGCTTCAGCCGGATGGAAGTTGGCCGGGGATAGACTATGTCGATACTACCCGCACGGCTTTCCAGCATGAACGGCATCTCAGCAATATGTTGACGTTAAGCGTCGCTTATAAAAAGAAAGGGTCTCCTTACAAAGGAAATAAACAGGTAAGAAAAGCTGTTCATCAGGCATTGGCTTTCTGGTTGAAAAATGATTTCATTTGTGAGAATTGGTGGTGGAACCAAATAGGTACGCCTAATACGATGGTGAGCATGTTATTGATACTCGACCGGGATTTGTCCCCGGAAGAATCGGAACGGATGTTGAAAATCGCCGGACGTGGAAATATGAGTGCCTCAGGAGCGCGTCCCAGCGGTGATCGCATAAAAATAGCAGGTCTACAAGCGAAAGCGGCTCTTTTTAAAAGAGATGCTCAAGAAGTTGCCATGCTAATGAAAATTATAGAGGAAGAAATAAAATTTTCGACCGAAAGAGGTATGCAACATGATTTTAGCTTTCACCACCGGACAGATTGGGTTAACAACACACTCTCTTACGGTTCCGGTTATGCCAGCGCTTTTATAGAGTGGGCTTCGAATGTGGCAGATACGAAATTCCGTTTTTCGGAACAAGCTGTCCGGTTATTGATTGATTATTATTTAGACGGCATTTGCAAACAGATGGTTTATGGAAGGATTTCGGATCCGGGTATCTTGAACCGGGACATCACCCGGCCGGGCGAAGAAAAGGTGTGGAGCCCTTCCGACCCTGAAAAGTTGAGAAACCTGACTGATTACAGGCAAGCGGAATTGGATAATATCATCTGTTTAAGAAAAGGGGATTCTTCCTATCGACCAGTTTCTTTTGCCAAATTCTTTTGGAGAACGGATCATTTTGTATTCCAACGTCCTGATTTTTATACTTCTGTCAGAATGTATTCTACCCGCAATGCCAATATGGAAGAACCGTATAATGGAGAAGGATTGATGAATCATTTTAGAGGCGACGGAACGAATTATCTTTCTGTCCGGGGAGATGAGTATAAAAGATTGACACCTGTTTATGATTGGATGAAGATACCAGGGGCAACGATTGTACAATTGGATAAGATGCCGGGTGAGAATGAAATTCAGAAATGGGGGTTGACCGATTATGTCGGGGCGGTTACAGATGGAATATATGGGGCGGTTGGTTTTGATTTCAAAAGTCCGCACACCGGTTTAGCGGCCAGGAAAGCATGGTTTTTCTTCGATAAAACATACGTTTGTTTGGGGACAAACATATCCAGCTGGATGAAAGATCAGGTCCTGACGACAGTCAATCAATGTCTCTTGAATGGGGAGGTGACCGTGAGCGATGCTGATGGTATTCATCTGCAAGAACAGGGATCTCGTATGAAAAAAGAGGTACGATGGGTGGTGCATGACAAAGTGGGCTATTATTTCCTCAAAAAAGAGAATGTCATATTATCCAATCAGCATATGGAAGGAAGCTGGAAGATTGCTAACCGGCAGACTACTACACCTACAGACATTATTCGGCAAGATGTATTCACTCTTTCTATCGATCATGGTAGCTTTCCGAATAATGGAGGTTATGCCTATATGGTCATCCCTTCGTCCGATCCGCAGTCTATCGAGAAAAAGGTAGAAGAGGAAGGAGTGGTTATTTTGGCAAATTGTCCTGATTTGCAGGCTGTCCGGCATGGTGGTTTGAATATGGCTTATGCGGTGTTTTATAAAGGTGGAACGCTTCAGGTTCATGACAAAATCGTGGTGGAGATGGATTCTCCCGGAATGTTGATGGTGAAATATAATGATGTCGGTGAAATACTTGCATTGGGTGTCTCTGATCCGACCCGTTTCATGAAGAAACTCCATCTGTCTGTTAATCAGAAAATCGTTTGGCCAGCACAAGAAAATATACAAACCGAATGGGACGAAAAACAGGCTTTAACCCGGATTTCTGTGGATCTGCCTCAAAATGAATATGCAGGAAAGAGTGTGATATATAATAAGTAACTTAAATTTAAGAAGAATGAAGGCACGTATTTTGGTATGGTTAGTGGCATTATTTTGTTGTCACAATGCATCATTTGCACAGAAAGAGTTTGTGAATACTTCTGTCCGCTTGTCCGGGCATCCCCGGATTCTACTACAGAAGGGGGAAGAAAAAGCGTTGAAAAAAGTGATAAACGATAAACGCTGGAATGTTTGCAGTGCGTAACACTATTGATGTAAAAGTGCTTTTCATTATCCATTTGAAACCATTTATAAACTTATAAAAAATACAGGTATGGATAAGCACATCATCAGAGAGAACGCAGGGAAACTCTGGCGCTTATTAAGCACAGACGTACACCGGAAATGGAATTTGCAGGAAGTAAAGGAATTGACAGGGTTCAATGATCTGGAAGTCGCCAGTGCGATAGGCTGGCTCGCTCGTGAGGACAAGATTCAATTCGAGCTTGAACACCACGACACTAAGGATAAGAACGCATTACTATACCTTATGTTGAACGTCTATTTCTAAACACCTCCCTTTGAATTGTAAAAGCCTCCGGCGGGGTTTTCGCCGGGGGGGCTTCTTGCATTTGCATATATAACCTCAAAGGCAAGTCAAATCGGACGGGGTGGCGGTCGGACGGCTGAAAAGTCGAAAACGTAACACAGGCGTGTTACTACTTGTCTTTGACAAGGCATTTTTTAGGGGTGCTGGCATACAATCCGAAAGGGGCGGGAACGGCTGTTCCCGTTTGTTCTCCCTGCAACCTACAGGATATTAACCTTAAATCATTAAGTGATAAACACTATATTTAATAACCCCTTTTAGCCAACAAATTGTTATCTTTGCGTAGGGTAAACAAAAAATAAGCTTATGAAAACTGCTATGGAAAAAAAAGAAACCGGCTTAATGAGACAGATCGGTTATCTCTCTTTTGTCGTTGTTTTGTTGTATGGGCTTACGCTATTTGCGGTTTCTTGTGACAATGATGAAGATCCTCCTCTTCCTCCCGCAGTGGAAAAAGTAGTGCTGGCATTTGGTGTGGATCAGGGTGAAGGTCAGCTTTCGGCTAAACCGAAGTTGGAAAATACGGCTGCGGAAAAGATAGGAGAATTGATCTCTCCGGCTGAAATAGCGAAAGGCACAACGGTGCATTTTCGTGCTACCCATTCCAAATCATGGACAATCATGTATTGGAAAGTCAATGGCGTCATTATTCGTTCTGTGGAGCCGGAGCAGACTTTCGTCATCGATGAGCATAAGGAGGTTCGGGTTGCTTTCAAGCCTTACAAGTCACCGGAACCGGAGGGGCTGTAAAACAAACTGTGTCAGCAAAGCAATAAAATATTAATTTTGCTGACACAGTTTAATTGAATTCTCTTTTTGCTGTTCATTTGCTTTATTTCAGGACTTCGCCCTTCTCGTTGAAGAACACTTCGCTGTCCGTGCCTTCTGCATCGGTAAATGTCACCTTGTAGGTCTTTGTGCCTTCCTCGCTTTCCTCAACTGCGGCTTCCTTGATTGTCAGGTCTGCGAAATCCTTCTTGATCGTGTCCTGAACCGCCTGCGGCAGATCCTTTACCTCGATTGGCTTATAATCGTTCACCATTACCACAATCTCAACATCCGATACCATGTTGCCGGCGAATGCCACTGAACTACCCAATCCCATAACAAGTGCTACTGCAAATAATACCTTTTTCATAATCCAATCTATTTAAATATTTAACATATGGTTTCTGAAAGACAAAGAACAAACATTGTGCCAAACAAACAAACAAGTCATATATACCTGATAATCAAAAGCATACAAAAAACACATATATTTATTGAAGAACTGTTATCTGTGTATCATTTCCACATTTTGTGGAAACGATACACAGACTTTCTATAATTGCCTCCGGCGGGGTTTTCGCCGGGGGGCTTCTTGCATTTGCATATCTATCAAAAAGAAAGCAATATCGGAGCGTTACACCATAAAAACAGCTAGCCGGTTATTACAAAATGATATTGCGTGTCCGGCTGATCGGGGCGGGTCTCCCACCATGCGGACAAATCCCGGTAACAAAATGACAAAGCGGACATCCCGCCAAAGAACAACATTTTTTTTCTTTTTTCCTAAACACTGGTTCATCAGCTTGGTGGCAACCGTTATCACGAGGCTGCAAAGCGGTGAAAGCGTCTGTGACGTTGTCGGGTTGGTGGCAACGGTGAGTATAGCCGGATGATCCGGATTGTTTACGTCGAGAGGACAGCCCGGACGGGAAAACACCCACATCATTTCGGGCGTGTTAATTTGGGCAACCGCACCCTGCAACGTACCAAGTACCCCGGAAACTTGGTTGTCCGCACCTCTCTGCAACGCATCGTAAACGCTGCGTACCATTTGCTCCGTAATGATGTTCTTTTGCAGCGTGTTGAGCAAGGCTGTGCCATTGCTGCCAACCATTGCCAGCACATGGGGAATGTCGCATATCTCCGGGTGTTCCTCCCGGAGATACCAGATACAGGCGGAGCACATCGGTTGCGGATCTGCTCCAAAAGTCCGGGTTCTTTATGCTCTCCTTTGTCAAGTTGGCAACGATAGAAACGGCGTACTCACGTGCGTAGCTCGTATTAGGCACATATTCGGGCTGTATGGGGTTCACAAAGTCCGTCCGGTACGGATTACTGAAATTAAGACGAAAGTGTCTTAAATCGCTTCCTGTTGCGTTCAGAAACGAGCTTATATCATTGTCAAGAGCCGGGAACTTGAAATCGTACACGATCCCGGCAAATCCCTTGCGGATGAACTCAAGGAGCAAGGGCACTGCGACACTCTCGGACTTTCCCGATCCTGCCGCCCCTGCGATGAATATGCCCCGAAAAGGATTGCCGACAACAACCGGGTTTTCATGCGTGGGTATCGAAACCGCCCATTCCCCAGCCGGACGGGACGTTTCCGGCTTCTTTTTCCGAAAGTAACCTTTCGGGACGATGCGCCAAAGGACAAAACAGCACAACAGCACGAGGAACACGAGCAGCCAAATGTAAGCGAACCCGGCGATCTGCCCGGCTTCCACCATGCGCCACGCCTCCGGAAAGCCGGGATTAAGCACCGCAATGACTTTCACAATGAACACAGCCCACACCACCAGCAAGGCGGTAAGGCAACCTTTCCTTTTCTTTTTCGCCAACTCTCCCCTTTTCATAAGCCCATGCCTCCCATACCCTTTACGATCTTCCTCGTCACTTTCTTGCCTATCTCCTTGCTCGCTTCCCTCGCAGCTTCATGCTGTACCGCCTTTATAGCCTGCTGCCGTATCTCTGCCGTAGTTCCGTTCTTGATTGCGTTCAGATACTCGAAGCTCTCCTTTATTTCCCTGTTGTAGTTCATACGCACATCAAAACACCGCTCGCACTTCCGGAAAAAATCCGTCCGGTCAAAACCGCCCCTTACAGCCCCTTTCGCCGTTCCCCTGTGGTTGGTCTTAGGGCTTAGTTTGAGCTTGTTCGCCCGGTCTTTCCGGCTCACGATGATATGTGCGTGCATATCGTTCAGCCTTTCTCCCGTCCGGGTATAGTGGATCTTTGCGTAATACTCGATATTGTCCGCTTGCAACCCCTTGTTGAAGTTCTCCGCATAAGCCGGGATGATGTCCTTACGGATATACTCCTTCATCGCTCGTGCCTGCTCCTCCGGGCTGGCTCCCATTGCTGCGAGCTCCTTCTCTGACGGGCTGACGGTGATAACAAAAAACTTTGCGTCCGTCTTGTGGAGCTGCGCCCGGTTATGGTCTATCTTGTAGGTGACCTCTTTAGGGCTGACGAAATCCCGGTACTGGTTGAAGAACGGCTCCGCCTGTTGCCCCTGCCGGATGCGCTCAAGATCTTCATGCTGCAAGTAAGTGACCACCCCGGTACAACTCCCGGTATTGGCATACGTGCCACCCCCTCCCCCTTGTATCTTCACGTTCATAGGCTCTTATCCCTGCTCCTTGTACAGTGTCGCAATGTCGTTGAAAAAACCGCTTTTCTCCTTTGCGTCAACGAGCTTGCCAAGATACATGAACGCTTTCCGTTCCTGCTCGGTGGCTCTGCCCAAAAGCTGGAGTATGTCGCTGCGCAAGTTCCTCGCATCGTAGTTCTGCCGTTGCTGCTGGTCGGAAACGGCTTTCTGCAAGTCCCGCACCTGTCCGGCGGTTGCCAGCTTGTCGAGCACCCTCTCGATACGGGCTTCGGTGGTGCTGATCGCTGCGCAAGCCGGGCGCAAGATGTCCTGTTCCTGCTTCCTGATGAACGCTATCACCTGATCGCAACGCTTGATAAGCTTCTGCATCTCCTTTGCCGGGCTTTCATGTTGCACCGGGTTAATTCCGTATTTCTCGAAATACTCCAACGCACAGGAAAGGAACTCTTTCTTTGAAACATCGTTAGACTTTGCCAGCCTGTCAAGTGTGGCAAAGGTCTTTTGATCTATTGTTACGGTGGTCTGCTTCTGCATAGGCTTCAATTTTAAGTGTTGGTTTACCGATTTTTCCGGTACAATATACTGAATTGTAGCCAATTACAAAAATATGGTTTACCAAAAGTAAACCAACGGTAAACTAATAAAAATTAATCATCTGAAAATCAGATATATAAAAATTCAGCATTGGACTTAGTCCAATGACTGCTTGCTCACTTCGTTCACAGGCAAAACCTGCCGATAATAGCTAAAATAATTGCAATATATAAAATTATCATTCTGTAATACAGAAGATTAGTTTTTATATCAATTAGTAAATCATTGGCTAAGCTATCATTAAACGGCTGATTTTCAGCCGTAACCCCGTAGGGCAAGAGGAAAAACGGTACAAAGTGCCGTTTCCTCTTGCTGTTCTTTCGGCTGCTTTGCATCCGGCGAACACCCTCCCCTGCGGTACGGCAAAAGGGTACTTTTGCATCGTACAAGGGGGACGGGGAGAGCCGGGCAAAGCACAAAGAAAGAACCTATTCCACAAACCAAAAAACACACGCCCAAACGACACAACAGGCTGCATAAAATAAACACAAATTGTTTCGCTATATGGAAACAAAAGATTATCTTTGCAGCATAAAAACAACAACTTATGGAAGAAAAGGCTAAATTCAAAATCATCTACTCAAAAGATGCAGATGATTTTCTGAACGACTTACCAACAAAGATTAAAGACAAAATTATCTATAACATTGCCAAAGCCAAGTTTGTGATAGATCCGGAACTCTTTAAAAAGTTAGACGATACGGATATATGGGAGTTCAGAACATTCTATAACAAAGTAAAATACAGGCTGCTGGCTTTTTGGGATAAAGATAACGGAACAAATACCCTTGTTATTGCAACACATGGATTTATAAAGAAAACCCAAAAAACACCACCCAAGGAAATAGCGAAAGCCGAAGATATTAGAAAAGCATATTTTAATTCAAAAAAATAAAGCGTATGGAAACAATGAAATTTTATACAGAAGAAGAAATATTAGATAAGCACATAGGGAAAAAAGGCACTCCCAAAAGAGATCAGTTTGAAGCTGATCTAAACTCTTTCTTAATTGGTGAAGCCATTAAACAGGCTCGCCAGTCGAAGAACCTAACCCAAGAGGAATTAGGCAATCTGATAGGAGTGCAGCGTGCTCAAATCTCCCGAATTGAAAACGGTAAGAATTTAACCTTTTCCACCATTGCAAGAGTTTTTAAGGCTATGGGAATAAGTGCTAAACTTGAAATAGGAAGCATGGGTAAAGTTGCGTTATGGTAACTAACTATACAACAAAATGTTATATCAAATCCGGGAGCGAAAACGCATCCCGGAAGCCTCTCTTTTTTATACACAAAAATTCATATTTACACAAAATTTAACACGCCTAAAAATTCTCCTTCCTTCCGCTGCGCTTGCTTTACCTTTTCCGTGATTTTCTTCTCACTTTCTCTCTCGCGGTCCGTCCGGATGGCAAGCGAAGCGCCTATAAAATCTCAAAAATTGACACGTGCGTATTACTGGTAATTTTGAGTTACTTTTGAGTACCTTTTTCGGCATGCTTCAAACCGTTTATTCATGCGGGTTTCAAGATATCTATTACAACCTTTTTACGAGCTATTGCAACTTTTTTACGAGCTATTGCAACTTTTTTACGCAAAAAAGGGGATATTAAAACAATTATATTGCAACTTTATTGTATAATTGGTTTCAATAACATATATTTGCAACGTAAAACAATACAGTTATGGAGAATAAACCTATTATGTTGGCTCAAGCCAACGCCCTAACACAAGCAAGATACGATTTTAATCCTATCGAGAAGCGGTGTCTGTATCAGATCATCCGGGAAGTCCGCAGGCTGTTTATAGACAGCAATACCGGGCAACGGGATTTATTCAACAATATGCGGGTTAAACTTACTCCGGATCTGCTCGCAGAATGTAGCGACAAAAGCAACATAGCCAAAGTTTACGAATCCCTTAAACGGCTTAGAAAACGGGATGTAGAGATAGATAACGAGGATGTGTGGATGAATACCGGATACGTCACAATGGTAAAGCATGACAAACGGGCAAACATCTACGAGGTAGAGGTTTCTTCGGAGATCATGCCCTATTTAGTCGCTTTAGCCGAGAATTTCACAAGCTACGATCTGACGGTGGCAATCAGCCTAAAAAGTGCCTATTCGCAACGATTTTATGAATACTGCTGCCAATTTAAGAACCGCACGAACAAGACCTTTTTCTTTTCCGTGGATGATCTCAAGAAAATGATGATGTTAGAGGACAAAAAAGGTTATGACAACTCAAGCAATTTTAAAACAAAGGTTCTCGATGTGGCTCAAAAAGAGCTGAAAGAAGCATACGATAACGGGCAATCCGATCTGTATTTTGATTACCAAGTGAAGGACAAACAAGGGCGCAAGATCCTTTCATGGTTTTTCTTTATCCATACCAAAGATGAAGAACAAAAAACCGATTACAAGACGGTCGGCGAGTGCATCCGGCAAATTCATAACATACTGACAACCTTCTTTCCACGTGACAGCAAGTATATAAAACGGGTGATAGCTGCCGTTAATCTTCGCCCAGATATAGCAATGGAACTGACGGAAAAGATGCAGAAGAAAGTGAACGATTATAGCCGGAAAGAAATAGCCCCTATCATCCGGTATGTATTGCGAGAAGATTATAATATCATTTAATCCCCAAAAAGTGATTTATTTCGCTATAACTGCAATAAATCGCAATAAAAAGCGTAATAAATTGCAATAACCAAACATATAACTACCTTTGCAACAACATATAGCACTTTATAGCAATGGAAAAAGGACAGGAAAGCAAGCAAAAGAGGAAAACACCGCTTACCACCATAGCGATAAGCCAAGAGTACGCCCAAAAATTAGACGAGTATTTAAACGGTACGGGTATAACTCGCAAAGAATTTGTCGAGTTATCCGTTGATTACTTCCAAAGAACCGGGTTCGACCTCCGGGGTGAAGCTTTTGACCTCTCCCCATTGGAGAAGGTTACCGGGCGGTTGGAACAATCCGCAAAGATCATGGAACAAGCGAATGAAGGAACGGAAGCGGTGCGGCAGCTTCTCCAAGCTGTCAAGGAACAGACCGCAATACAAAAACAACTCCCTGCACCGGATATATTGCAAAAAGCGACCAACAGAGTAACCGAACTGGAACACCTTATAGGGAAATACCAAGAAAAACTTGATTCCCTTAGCGAAGATAAAACAATGATTATAAGAGAGAGAGTAGAATGGGAACAGAAATATTATGAACGGGATAAACAAAACTATGCCCTTTTAGAAACACTTAAAAAGCAAGGCGAACTCTTGGAAAAAGCGAAAACAGAGTTAAGACACTGTAAAGGCTTTTTCTCGTCCGCAAACGAGGATGTTCTAAAAGAACTTGGTATTTCATAAACACTGAATTTTAAGATAATAAGGCAAAAAAATAAAAGGTTCATAAACCCTTTTAGCCAACAATTTGTTATCTTTGTGCAGTCGTAAACCGACCGTGTTTTTACATATTGAAGAAAAAAGCGTTTAGCTGATTTCAGTGCAGAACAAAAGTCGAAAATTTAACACGCACTACGAAAACAGTATAGATGCCCTTCCGCATATGCGGGAGCGGTGTTTCCTGTTTGTGCGTGTAGGGCTTCGACTCCCTGTTCTGCGGATAGGCAAATGCCCTTCCGCTTTTTTTATGTTTATTGGCTTGGTGTAGGGCACAAGCGAAATCCTTATGACAATGGAAAAGACACAGCGAAAACAGTCCCTAAACTGCTTGTCAAACACTCCTAAGCTGTTTGACCTAAACGAACTACTAAGCTCGCTCAAGATCACGCCCGGACAAATGGGAAACATGAAAGGGTTGATATACATCGAAGGGCTGACGGAAAAACAAGTACGCCAAAAATTAAGCCATTCAAAAATCATCAGAACAAATAGATTCGGGGTTAATTCCTGCCTGTATTATATCCTCTTTGAGGATGTAAAGGGGAGATATTTGTGCCTGTTTAATAGTGACAAGGAATGTTTCAGAGCGTTGTTCTTCAACTATATATTACTAAATTAATACCCTCTAAAATAGTCATTCCATTTTGAGGATGAAAAAAGCTTGATATACAAATTGTTAATTTTCTCTAATAGGGGGGGGTGAATTTAAATTTGTATTTCTACACGTTTTGAATAATAGAATATATACATATTTTTGATACATAAATATAAATTTTATCATGGAAAAAACAAATATAGGATTTAAAGCCGGGATCATCTTAGAAAAATTAGGCGAAACCGGACTTATAACCATTGCCGAGCTTGCGAGAAGGCTAAATTTTGCGGCTGATGAAACCGCACTCGCCGCCGGGTGGCTCGCACGTGAGAATAAGATATACATCGAACGGCGAAACGGTTTGCTGTATATCAGGAAAGAGGGATACAACGTA
>ENA-OPCL01000745-OPCL01000745.1-human-gut-metagenome-genome-assembly--contig:-NODE-745-length-26633-cov-4.264617_pt1 | contig 26633 bp, 29 predicted proteins | sample MGYA00241251_ERZ501482 | MGnify/ENA primary metagenome ERZ501482 (study PRJEB25962, sample SAMEA2042581) | human gut metagenome | biome: human gut; feature: human-associated habitat; material: faeces... | reverse complement strand
CATTTTGAAAGGTTGCAAATAAGTGGTTATACTACTGCACGCCTCGCCTCCACCAATTATAATCACGTAATCGGAAAGGTTACGAAAGCCACGTAATCACGTTATATAGCGTGGTTACGTGGCTTTTTTTGCAAATTTTGCCTGATTTTTCGGGAGTTCAAAGCGAATTTGACCGTGACCTGATTAAAATGCGTCGTATTTTCAGGATACCCCTCTCTTGCGGAAAAAATGGGAAAATGGGAAAAACAAGCGTGTTTTTCTAAGAGCCTGTGTTCATAAACTGCCACATATTATATAGTCGGTCTTGAATGAACTTTTTGGTTGTAGATGCCGGCATTAGAATTTTTGGAGCAATGGTGTTTGCCTGCCATTCGATCCAATCAAGAGGTGTGGATTTCGTTTTATCCTTACCATATATTCAACGATTTGGCAAGATATAAAGTGGCATTCATGACTCAGCAACCGCATCAGTTCAAAGAACATTTTGTATCGTTCCAAATGTACACACTCATGTATAATTGTATTATTTATTGTTCAAACATTATATATAAAAACATATTTGGATTTACAATCATAGTTCCCGGTGTTATAGTTTTCTCCTCTGTTTTAAAAAAAGCAGTATCACTATATACTGTTACTGTGGAAGTTTCAAAACAAATTTTTCCAAAAGTGTTATCATCCAGCAGTGCAAAAAACAACTGCATTCCCAAATCTCTAACAATTTCTTCTACTGGCAGCGACATTGCTGTTTTTAATGCTCAGTTGCAATGTTTATATAGAAAATTCTCTGCAACAGTATCAGCATCTTCACTGTAAAGATAAGGAACGAGATAGTGATCCAGAGCACTTTCTTTGTCAAAGCAGTCTTTATTGTATTCTTCCACCCGAACAATTTTGACATTATGCAGACCGTTTTTCAAAATACTCTCACAGTATACAGACAGCCTGATTGATTTGGAATCCGATTCATATTCATATTTTGATTTTCCTGAAATGCTAACTTCTGCAATTATGCTTAGTCTAAAGCGTAATGCATTATTGCCCGGCGTATTAAAAGATACACCTCTTATACAATAATCATCCAATTCAAAAGTAACGACATCTGTAATGAGTTGAGTCGAGAGCAGCGATGTGTTTCGTTTCCGAAAACAAAATTTTTAATTTTATTATAAATAGCATCGTAATATTTATCATATATATACTCTTCGAACGTCTGATAAGTATTCATTGTAATACTCCTTTCAAGGGATGAAGCGATTGCATATCTAATATTATAGCACATTTCGACATTTTTTCAATACACATAAAAAATAGTATAGGTAATTTTATAGTAAAAGAATATAATGACTTGTTTGTTTATTATGAACATAGATAATACATTTGGAAGTAAAACAATATGTTTAAAAAATATCAGTATGGTTTTCCAAATTAAATTTTCTGAATTTTGATGGCGTACATTTATTTATTTTTTTAAAAACTCTGTTAAATGTTGTAATACTTGAAAAGCCTGTTAATCCGGCTATATCCGTAATATTATATTTGTTATCTGCAAGAAGAAGTTCTGCAGCTTTTATTCTGCATCTGTTTACAAAATCAGGAACAGATGAATTTGTGTATTTATAAAACATTTTTGAAAAATAAAACTTGTTATATCCCGAAACTTTGGCAAGAATATCAAGATTTATATCGTACATATAATTACTGTAAATATATTTTATAGTCATCTCAATTATTTTATCAGATTCACTTGATTCTGTTTTGCTGTTTCCCAACATTTTATATTTGACTACATCATATAAAAGCGCAAGAAATTTGATATAAATATATATTTCGCTTGTTGCATTAAAATTAAAATATTCTCTGTAAATCTCCTGAATTATATAATTGAGCTTTGAAAGAATTTCCTCATCAGATTCAAGAGAAAGATGTATCGGTGACTGCATAAATGCTGAAATATAGTTTAAAGCAGGATTACAGGAAATTGTATTATAATCCATAATCAGAAAAATTCTTCTTCCATTCTGAGCATCTATCTGATGAAGTGTTCCAGCAGGTATAATCAATATTTCTCTTTCATTCAAAATATATTTTTCTCCTGAACAACTTACAATATATTTTTCAGCAAGAGGCATAATTATTTCAATACTGTTGTGCCAATGAACAGGGTACTCATCATTTTGAATATTATCATAAACAATTATATGTCTGTTTTCAACAAAATCAACTGTTTCAAAATCGCCATTGATATTCATAGGCATAAAACATCACTCTCCTCAAATTGTTATATATATCTTACCATAACATTGATTTCATATCAAGTAAAAATGAGCTATTACCCCTAAAAAGCACGAAAGGATTATACCACAAAAATGAGCAGCTGTCAACTGTTTCTCAATATGAATGGTAGGTGCATTATTTTTGTGCTCTTTTGCAAAATTCTTAAGGATTTAATGATCTGTTTGGTCGTTTTTATACATGTTTAATGGAAAAAGGCTGTTGCAGCATGTGCTGTAACAGCCTTTTTCTAATTATTTGATGAATATAAACTTTCAATATGTAGATACAATGTATTCATCCATTTATCAGCTTCTGCTTCATAAAGCACAAATCAATTACATTAAGATAACACCGCACAATTGCAAAGCAGTGAAAAACATGGTATAATAGGAGTATGGAAACACAACTGAAACTGGCCATGATGAACGATGAGCTGGGACAGGCCAGAACCAGCAAAAAAGAATTTCTGGATAAAATTGAAAGCATCATACCATGGGATACATTCGTAGGAATCATCGAGCCGTGCTATTACAAAGGAGAGCGCGGCAATAAACCATATCCGCTGGAACTGATGCTGAGAATCTTTCTGCTGTAAAATCTTTATGATCTTGCAGATATGCGCGTTATGACGGAAGTCATTGACAGCCGTGCGTTCTCAGAGTTTTGCGGAGTAACATCGCCGGATGAAGTGCCGGATGGAGATACCATCGGTAGATTCAGAAATCTTCTTGAGAAAAACGGTATTCAGGAAAAGATCTTTGCAGAGGTTGTGAAGATTCTTGAAAGGTGTTTTACATTTGTATATATGAAAACACTTTTAAAAATTATATTAAAGAAAGGGCTCTATATCCCGATTTAAGTAAAGGATATAATTTTTTATAAATCAAGTAATATTTTTCATATTCTCTGGAATTTTTTTTATTCGGATATTGAACCTTATCTGTTCTGACAACAGCCTTGCACGCATCAGTCACACTTGCGTACATTTCACAAGCAACCATAGCGAGAATTGCTGAACCAAGTGCCGCACCTTCTTTTGAATCAACAGTACTTACAGTACAACCATATATATCCGCAAGCATTGAACGCCACAGCTGAGATGTTCCGCCTCCGCCGCAAGCTGCCATATCTGATATATCAATACGCATTTCTCTGAATACCTCAATACAGTCACGAAGTGAATAAGAAACACCCTCCATTACTGCTCTAATCATATGCTTTTTAGTGTGAATAGGGGATAACCCGAAAAATACTCCTCTTGCATAAGAGTCAAGATGAGGTGTTCTTTCACCCATAAGATAAGGAAGATATATCAGTTTTTCTGCACCTATTGCAATTGATTCCGCTTCCTTATCCATAATATAATAAGCATCTTTATCAAGAAGTGCTGCGGTTTCTTTTTCAGCTATACAGAAATTATCTCTGAACCATTTCAGCGAAAGACCTGCTGACTGTGTAACACCCATAACATGCCAGCAATCAGGTACAGCCGCACAGCATGTATGCACTCTTCCTTTTGGGTCAATTACAGGTTTTGAAGTATGTGCAAATACAACGCCTGATGTACCGATTGTTGTGAATGCCTTTCCGTCTTCACAAACTCCTGTTCCCAGAGCTGCAGCTGCATTATCACCTGCTCCGCCTGCAACAACAACAGATTGTTCAAGCCCTAACATTTCAGCGATTTCTTTTCTGAGAGTTCCTGTTACTTCACAGGATTCATATACTTTCGGAAGCATTTCCATATCTATTTCAAGCAAATCGCATATTTCTTTACTCCAGCATCTTTTTGAAACATTTAACAGCTGCATTCCGGAAGCATCTGAAACATCCGTTGCATATTCACCTGTAAGAATAAATCTGAGATAATCTTTTGGAAGAAGTATATGGCAGCACTTTTTATAGTTTTCAGGTTCATTGTTTCTTACCCATAAAATTTTTGCGGCGGTCCAACCTGTAAGAGCAGGGTTAGCAGTAATCTCCATAAACTTTTCATGTCCGACTATACGGTTCATCTGTGCAACCTCTGCCGAAGTTCTCTGGTCACACCAGATAATAGAATTTCTGATGACATTATTATCTTTATCGAGCATAACAAGTCCGTGCATTTGCCCTGATATGCCTATGCCCTTAATTTTCTTTTTATCAACCCCGCTTGTAGAGATAACTTTTTTCAAAGTATCCAGCATAGCATTTTTCCAGTCAGCAGGGTTTTGTTCTGCATAACCGTTTTTGGGCTGATAAAGCGGATATTCTGCAGAAGCCGAGGATATAACATTGCCGTTTTCATCAAAAAGAACTGTTTTTGTACTTCCTGTTCCACAGTCAATGCCTATAACATAAGCCATAAAAAATACCTCTCTGCCGAAAAATTATAAATTAAACATTATGTTGTTTACAATTGATTCAAGCATTTCCTGTCTGCCACTTGAAAGACTGCCTGTTACTTCTCCCTTTTCAAGTGCATATTCTTCAAGGTCAGCCATAGAAACTTTTCCATCAATGATTTCTTTTCCGATTCCGCTTGTCCATGAAGCATATCTGTTTGCAATAAATGCATCTATTCTGCCATCTTCAATTATCTTTGCGGCAATTCTAAGACCAAGAGCAAATGAATCCATACCGGCGATATAGCTGTAGAAAATATCTTCAGGAGTATAAGAACCTCTTCTTGCCTTAGCATCAAAGTTCAAACCGCCATTTGTAAATCCACCTGCTTTCAGCACTTCATACATACAAAATGTTGCGTCATATACATTTGTTGGAAACTGATCAGTATCCCAGCCAAGAAGCGGATCACCTTGATTTGCGTCAATTGAACCGAATACACCGTTTTCTCTTGCTACTCTGAGTTCATGCTGGAATGTGTGCTGTGCAAGGGTTGCATGATTTGCCTCTATATTCATTTTGAAATCATTTTCAAGACCATATTTTCTTAAAAATCCGAGTACTGTGGCTGTATCAAAATCATATTGATGTTTGGTTGGTTCTTTCGGCTTTGGCTCGATATAGAAATCACCTGTATAGCCGATTGAACGGGCATAGTCAACAGTCATCTTCATAAGTCTTGCCATATTGTCAAGCTCGAGTCCCATATTTGTATTAAGAAGTGTTTCATAACCTTCTCGGCCACCCCAGAAAACATATCCTTTTCCGCCAAGTTTTACAGTTGTTTCAACGGCTTTTTTTACCTGTGCAGCAGTATATGCAAATACATCTGCTGAAGGAGATGTTGCAGCACCGTGCATATAGCGTGGATGGTCGAAGCACTTTGCAGTTCCCCATAAAAGCTTCTTTGATGGATCAGATTTCATCTTCTCTGCAATATAATCTGTAATTTCATCAAGCTTTACGTTAGTTTCTGCAAGTGAGCCATATTCAGGTGAAAGATCTCTGTCATGGAAACAGAAATATTCTATTCCGAGTTTTGTCATGATTTCAAAAGCTGCATCAACTTTTGCAATTGAACGTTTTACGCTATCTGTTTCGCCCCAGGTTTTGTCAGTGGTTCCGCAGCCGAACATATCAGTACCGTCGCCGCCCATTGTATGCCACCATGATAAAGCGAATTTCAGCTGTTCTTTCATGGTCTTACCACAAATTACCTCATCAGCATTGTAGTACTTGAATGCAAGCGGATTGGTGCTTTCCTTTCCCTCATACTGAATTTTTCCTATGTTTTCAAAATATTCTTTCATTTTTTATCCTCCAATAAAATCAAAGCTTTTTATTTGTATACTATTTTTTCCGTGGTAAACAAAATAAAGCGGATATACTCCATCAGGAAAATTTACATTTCCACCAATTCTGCACCACTTATCTTCAAGATTATCAGGTATTGATATTCTTCCTATAGATTTACCTTTTTCTTCATTTAGAATATCAATATATGACTCTTCTGCGATTTTTGCATTATCTTTAAAACTTGCACATCTCTTTACTTCAGCGTCGCATCTTTCATCTATACGCTTAGGAGCTTCCAACTTAACTTTGTTATTTTCCGTTTCTTTTCTTATGGTAACAGAAATATTTTTATTGCCGCTGAATTTGAAATATTTATAGCCTATGAGTGTTTCATTTTCAACTTCTGCAATAAATCTTTCATCACCAATGTTTGTAACATTAGGAAACGGAAACGCATAGATGCTGTTTGAACCATGCGGCATATGTCCGTTTGTGATGTTACAAGCAATAATTGACGGATATTCACCCTCAGCTTTTAAAGGTTCATCATTTAGCCCACAGCTTGTCACTTCAACCTGTGCAATATTTCCGTCAGAATCAATGTATATTTTCTCAGCACAAGCCTGCCTGCTGTAATCTGATTTATGCGTCAGACGATGATAAAAAACATACCATTGATTATTTATCTCAATAATACTGCCGTGAGTTGTTCCGGTCATATTGAGTTTTTCCGACTCAGTTCTTCCGTTGTATCCTATGTCACCGTTTGAAACAATTGTTCCGCCAAATATAAAATCCTTATCAGGATAATCACTTGTTGCATAGCATAGCTCGTGATTCTGCCACGAAGAATAGATAAAATAATATTTATCTCCGACTTTCCTCATGGAAGATCCCTCAAAAAACGGATGCCTTTCAAAAGAGGTACCTTTTACTCTATATGGGATAATATGCTTTGCTTCTTCTTTGACGGTAAGCATATCATCTTCAAGAACAACCATGGAAGGTCCCATAATACTGTCGGGATATGAAAGAATTTCTTCTTTCGTTCTTCCAAACATTTCGATTTCTTCATTTATATATTTTTCATTTTCATTAAAATCGTCCTGTTCTTCATATCCATACTGTGTTCCGTAGTATATGCGAATTGTTCCGTTATCATTTATTGCGGCAGGGTCAAAACATACGTATTTCATCATAGGAGTCCCATCAGGATTTTTAACATATCCTAAAAATTTGAATTTTCCTGCCGGACTATCACTCACAGCAACACCTATAGGTCCTGTATAACCTTTGCAACCATAGTCCCCACCCATACAATAATATAAATAATATTTTCCGTCATTTCCTTGAACAACATCAGGGGCAAAAAGATATTGAGGGTTCGGATACCGTGAATCCTGAGAGGCTTTGTAAATTACACCTTCGTATCTCCAATCTGACAAATCATTTACTGGAGCAGAATATGTTACATAATCCTGCATACAAAAAGTGTATCCGCCTTCTTTGTCGTGTGAACCATAAATATATACTCTGTCACCGAAAACATGCGGCTCACCGTCCGGAATGTATTCATTAAGAGGAAGAAAAGGATTGAAAACTTGTCTTTTTTGCATTTGCCATACCTTCTTTCTTTTTCATTGATATGATTATATCATATGTTACTTCTCTCTACTAATCATTTTTTGCCTTTCTCCTATCAAATGTTGCGTTACGATTCACTCACCACTTGCTGTCGTAGAAAATTTGAAAATGCTTACAGCTTTACAGGGCAGACACTTTTATGCAATGTTGTTTTCATGATAAAAAGAAATTGCCATATAGGGTGAAATGGGGTGTATTCACTTTCTATGTGAGATGCGTGATTGCCCTAAAAACAAACGATAACACTTCTCCACAGCCAAGGACAGTACTATTGGAAGTTGAGCAGTACAAACACCTTTTGAATTGCCATTATGTAATACAACGTAATAGGGGCTTTTTAGACGAATATTGTATCAATATGCGTAGTTTAAGACACACAAAAACACGTAATCGGAAAGGTTACGAAAACCACGTAATCACGTTATATAGCGTGGTTACGTGGTTTTTCTTTTGCAAATTTTTCCTGATTTTTCGGGAGTTCAAAGCGAATTTGACCGTAACCTGATTAAAATGCGTAGCATTTTTGGGGTACCCCTCTCTTGCGGGAAAAATGGGAAAATGGGAAAAACAAGCGTGTTTTTCTAAGGAACTGGTACTGTACAAAATGCGATTTGTGTACTATGATTTGTCTTCTAAAAAATGAGACAAGAAATGATCATCAAAAAAGACTTGAAAATAGGAGCGAAATATGGTAAAATAAATATAATTTATATCAAAGAAATAATGTTGTCTGAATTTCTAACTTCATTTATAAATTATGATTGTGCAGGAGGAAATCATGGTTCCAGGTTTATTTCAAGCGTATGCTTCAAGTGAAACTAATCCAAATTGGAAAAAGCAAATCGAACGTCAGCAAGAACTATATAAGAGAGAGTATGATATTCGTTCAGAATATGAACGAGATTATACGAGAATTCTTCATTCGTTAGCTTATCGCCGGCTTAAACACAAAACACAAGTATTTTTCAACATTGACAATGATCATATTTGTACTCGGATGGAACATGTGCAACATGTAGAATCAGTGAGCTGTACCATTGCCAAATATTTAGGATTGAATGTAGATTTAACTCGTGCAATTGCAATGGGACACGATTTAGGTCACGCTCCATTTGGACATGAAGGAGAAGTTGAACTAACAGCGATTCGAAATGAATATGGATTTGATGATTTTTGGCACGAAAGAAACAGCTTACGAATGGTCGATAATATTGAATTGCTTCAAGACAATCAGAAAAATTATAGAAATTTAAATTTAACTTATGCGGTAAGAGATGGTATTATTTCACATTGTGGTGAAATTGATCAAAATGGCATATCCCCAAGGAAAGAAGCAATTAATTTAAGTGAATTTTCTTCTCCTGGAAAATTCCAACCTTATACTTGGGAAGGCTGTGTTGTGAAAATTGCTGATAAAATAGCATATCTCGGAAGAGACATAGAAGATGCGATTCGTATGCATTTTATTGATGAAAAGGATTTTAGAAAACTGATTGAAATATCAAAAAAATATGGGGAAAAAGTGATTAATACAACCGTGATTATCCACAATTTTATCACTAGTATTTGCGAAAATAGTTCTCCAAATCTTGGAATTCGACTAAGCAATAGACATAATGAAATGCTAAAAGAAATCAAGGACTATAACACGATTGCAATATATAAAAATCGCAAATTTGATGTTTATCGGAAATATGCAGCATTGATTATAAGAAGTGTTTTTAAAACTTTGATGGATGCCTATAGTAAAGAAAATACGCCTAAACAGTTGAAAAAAATGATAAAGACATATCCGATCTTAATTAAGGATTTCCTACAGCATATAGATCAATACTCGACACTTGATCCAAACAATCCACAAATAGCGAAAAAAGTTTTAAGGTGTAAAAATAATAAGATTTATGGAAATCTTGAAACAGAAGAAATATATGCACAAGCAATTGTTGATTTTATCTCTGGCATGACTGATAGATATGCTGTAACTGTTTTTAATGAACTTTTGCGTTACTGATAAAAAGGATTTGAATAATGGAATCTAATTGGCTTCAAAATGAGTTTATTTGGAAGGAACTTTATGCTCCATATATTATTAATTATGATAACGATTATTATGAATCATTAAAAGGTAAATATGAAATTTTACTAAATTAAGCTATCAAGGCAAAATCTGATAAAGAAAGCATTGAGATAATCAAAAATTACAAGAAAAAAATTCTTGAAGCATTGAATGCATACTATAGCTAAAGAAATGAGAGCAAAATCAGGAAATTACAGATTTAGTATTCCAGGTAATCCAAGCTTGTATTTATCAAATTCTTCGTATGGATGCTGGATTGAAACAGGTTTTCCATCTGAAATAAATTTCAATGTTTCACCTGTTATCTTGGATGGAACACAAAAAATATTTAATTTGGCTGTTTCATCAAGAGATTTCTTTATAACACATGATCTTGACCTTGATGAAATTCATTGTTGGTTGAAATTATATATGCTTTCAATCGCCACGTCATTTAGAATTAATGAAAAAGAAAGAACATTTAAATCTGAATATATAATTTCGCAAGCAATAATGATGGCATGTAAAAAAATCGGATACGATGGAATAGCATATTACTCTAAACGAGTATCAGATGAAATATTTTCATTATGTGCTATTAATCTTGTATTGTTTGTTGATTATGATAATGAATATTCTGAAATTACAAAGCATATTAAAATAGATGATCCTTTTAATTATGCATTATATAAGCAATTATTTCCCTCATCGCATTACAAAAATTACAATTTAAGATCTGTGCAAACAGGGTTAGTTACTAATATTGGTAGTTTTGATAGGCAATATCCCTATCGTGAAACTGAATTTTTTGAGTTTGACAAATTTCTCTTCACTACATGGCGAGATAAACCCAAAAAAGGAAAAGATCAAATTCCTTGGGGTGTGGATCTTTAATTAATACAATATGTTTTTCTCAAACATCAGCATTGCCATTTAGTCCGATTGCATCGAGCAATGCCTCTGTTCCTCATCAAAGATTCGTCACAGTGCCACTCTCTTACGAGAAAATTTAAAATAGAATCTTATTTAATATAAATATATTATATATAGTCATGAGATTATCAAAAAAATCTAATTCAAATTTTTTCGGAGAAAGCGAAGAAGTCTTTTCACTGTATCAATATCTAAAATCAAATATATATTATAATTCCGATAAGGTAACTTTCAGCCTTATCGGAATTTTTTGTTTTTGGAGGAATTTGAAATGGAAGAAGTACGAATTTGTGATTACTGTGGCATGGAACTTGCAGAGGATGAAGGCACATATGTGGATGAAGAGCTGCTCTGTGATGATTGTGTTGCCGACCACTGCATCACATGCGACCACTGCGGTGAAATTATTTGGACAGCAGACTGCGTGACCGACGATAACAGCTTTTTGTGCCAGAGCTGTTTTGATGCACATTATCACCGCTGTGAATCTTGTGACCGCATCATATCGGATGCCGAATGCTATTGGCACGATGATCTACCATATTGTGAAAGCTGTTTTGAAGATTTGGAAGATGAAATCGAAGATTACAGCTACAAACCTACACCGATTTTCTATGGAGATGGAAAGCGATATTTCGGCGTGGAATTGGAAGTGGATGACGGAGGCAAAGACAATGATAATGCCTATAGATTAAAAAGCATTGGAAATGCACAGCTTGAAACCATCTACATCAAGTCAGATGGCAGTCTGGATGATGGCTTTGAGATTGTTTCTCACCCCATGACTTTGGATTATCACACAGAAGAAATGAACTGGAAAGGTATTTTTCGAGAGGCAGTTTCTATGGGCTATCGTTCCCACCAGACCAGTACTTGTGGTTTGCACGTTCACATCAACCGGAATGCTTTTGGTGACAATCAGGCAGAACAAGAAGATGTCATCAGTCGAATCCTGTTTTTCGTGGAAAAACATTGGAACGAATTGTTCACATTCAGCAGACGCAGCAGTTACAACATGAGTCGCTGGAGTGCAAGATTCGGTTTCGAGAAAACAGGAAAGCAAATTTTAGAGAAAGCGAAGAATGGTTGCAATGGCAGATATGTTGCAGTCAATCTCAATAACTACCACACAATCGAATTTCGCTTGTTCCGAGGCACGCTCAAATACAATACTTTCATCGCCACATTGCAGATGGTCAATCACATTTGCGATGTGGCGATTTCTTTCTCTGAGGAGGGCATTGATGCCATGAGCTGGTCGGAATTTGTGAGTTCCATCGAAGAGCCGGAACTGATTCAATATTTGAAAGAGAAAAGATTATACGTCAATGAGTATGTGGCAGAAAGTGAGGAGATGTAAGATGTGTGCGGTATTTGGCTATCTCGACTACAAGGGAAAAGTGAGCAATGCCATCTTGAAAAAGCTGATTCAGAATCTTTCGATTGCAGCAGAAGTTCGGGGAACAGATGCCACTGGAATCAGCTATGTAAATCATGGAAAGGTCATGACATTCAAGAAAGCGAAGCCAGCTCATAAAATAAAGCTGTATTTTCCAAGAAACACAAGAGCAGTCATTGGACACACCAGAATGACGACACAGGGCAGTGAAAAATACAATTACAACAATCATCCATTTGATGGAAGATGTGGCATGGAAACATTTACCCTTGCACATAATGGCGTGCTGTACAATGATGCTGAATTGAAAACAAAGTATCATCTACCGAAAACACTGATTGAAACGGACAGCTATGTTGCTGTGCAATTGTTGGAGCAAGAAAAGCAGCTGCATACAGAAAGTATCAAGAAAATGGCAGAATTAGTAAATGGTAGTTTTGTCTTTACGATTTTGAGAAATGACAATACGTTGTTTCTGGTAAAAGGTAATAACCCGTTGACCTTATACCATTTTCCTGCATTGGAATTGTATGTCTACGCCAGCACAAAAAGCATTTTAGATAATGCTTTGCAACAAGTAAATCTAAGTGACAAGTGCTTTGAAATTGATGTTTCAGAGGGTGAAATCTTAGAAATCGCATCGAGCGGAAAACTTAGTAAAACTACTTTTGCAATGCAAGATTATACGCATTCAGTATTCAATCCGTATAATCGGTATGAAACAGAGGAACAGGAAGAATTTTTGTTGGAATGTTGCCGGATGTTTGGTGTGCCGGAGGAAGATGTATATTTGTTGTTGGACTATGGATTTTCAGCGGATGAAATTGAAGAAATGCTGATGAATCCTTGTTTGTTAGAAGATGCATTAGCAGAAATCAATGTATTAGAACAGGAGGATGCAGAATGAAAGGATTTCTTGCAGGCGTGATTTTAACCATTTTGGCGGAAGGTGTCGCAGCGGTAGCAATTATGATAAAGAAGGGAGAGGATGCGTCATGAAGCTGGTGATTGAAGCAGCAATGGAAGTAGTGATCTGCATTGCAGCGATTCTAAAAGTAATCAAGAAAAAGTAAAGAGTGGGCAGGAGTAAGAGAAAAACTTACTTCTGCCTATTTTTTTGTCTGGAGGGAAATTTGATGTTAGAAGAAACTACCATCATAAAAAGCAAAGCGATTTTCTCAGATGACAAAGAACACCGTTTGCTTTTGCGGAAAGAATGGAACAGCGAAAAGCCGTCGGCAATGGTCATCATGATTAATCCAAACACAGCAAATACCGTCAACTTTGATATGACAACGATGCTTGTTTTAAATAATGTCAGCAAGTTGGGCTTTGGTAGTGTCAACATTGTAAATCTGTACAGCAGAATCATGGAAAAATTGTGCTTGCGGTTCAATGGTGATGATGAGTTGATTGACGATGAAGCGGATGAAATCATACAGCAATATGCGGCAATGAGTGATGCCATTATCATTGCTTGGGGGACGATTGGAAAGAATACTTTGCGAGTGCGAAAACGACAGAAATATCTGCTGGAAATGATAAAGCAGCATGCCAACAAGATGTACCAAATCGGACAGAATGCTTGTCATCCACTCACGCCATCAGTTAGAAAAGAATGGACGTTAGAACCCTATGAAATGGAGGAAATCGAATGATAAAAGTAACTAACTTGCAGGAAATGAACCACATTGAAAACGCTGCTCTGCAAATGCACATTCAAAAAAAATCAGAAACAATGATGCAGGAATACCAAGTAGAAAATCTGGATGACATCGGCTGTTTTATCGTACTGGAACAAGAAGAATTTACAGACTTTCCAATCAGTGAAATGGAGTTTGTAGAAATGCTTTTTTTGAAAGAAAAAGTGTTTTTGCACGGTGTCAAAATCGTTGGTGACGACTATGGCGAAGACATCTATTTGCCTGTTGAGGTGGTAACATGCTGAACATACCAAGAGTAGCACAATATGCCCGATTCAGTTCGGATAACCAGAGAAGTGAATCCATTGATGCACAGATACGAGCTATGAATCAGTTCTGCAAACAGAACCACTGGCAGGTCGTTTCCACTTATACAGACGAGGCAAGGTCAGCGACAACAGACAACCGACCGCAGTTTCAGCAGATGATTGCAGACAGTGGCAAAGGAATATTTGACATCGTTTTGGTGCATAAGCTCGATCGTTTTTCAAGAGACCGTTATGACAGTGCCATTTACAAAAAGAAACTGAAAAAGAACCACGTCAAGCTTTGCAGTGTGCTGGAACGTATGGACGATTCCCCGGAAAGCATTATGATGGAAGCGGTTTTGGAGGGTATGTCCGAGTACTACAGCAAGAATCTGGCTCGAGAAGTCATGAAAGGCATGAATGAAACCGCTTTGCAGTGCAAACACACTGGCGGTTGTCCACCACTGGGATATGATTTGGATAAAAACCGGCATCTGGTCATCAATGAGTGGGAGGCTCAAGCGGTAAAAATTATCTTTCAAATGTTTGCAGATGGCTATGGTTACAGTGAAATTATTGACCGGCTAAATGCCCATGGATACAAGACAAAACGAGGTAAAATATTCGGGAAGAATAGTATTTATGAGATACTCAGCAATGAGAAATACACCGGTGTTTTTGTGTTCAATAAGGCAGCTGCAAGAGCAGATGGCAAGCGGAATAACCACGCCCAAAAGGACAGCTATATCCGCATTGAGGACGGTTGTCCGGCAATCATTGGGAAAAAGCTGTTTGCACAGGTGCAGCAAATCAAGGCGAAGAACAAGCGAAACGCAGGACGCTATCACAGCAAAGAGTTTTATTTGCTGACTGGAAAGTTGATCTGCGATGTCTGCGGCAAGCGGATGATTGGGAACTTGCGATTCAGCGGCAGGAATAAGACACGGCTTGCCACCTACAGATGCAATACCCACCGGGCGATGTGCAACAACAAGGAACTGAATAAAGATTATCTCGATGCCTACATTGCTGTGCTGATCGGAGAGAGGCTGAAGTCGAAAAATCTAAAGCGAGCTGTTTCCAAAGTGAATCAGCAGGTGCAAAAGTTTAATCATGATTTCGATACTCACCATGAAACGATTTCTGCACAATACGCTGAAATAAAGGACAGCCTTACCAACATCACTAAGGCAATTGAAAAGGGCATTTTCACAGATGACTTGCTGCAAAGAGCGGAACAGTTAGAGAACGAGAAAGCGAAATTGGAAACCAGACTGCACGAACTAAAACTGCTGGAACCACTTCAATATGAAGATGTTGCATACCTGCACACACAATGGCAGGAATTGAAACGAAATACCGAAGAGTTCCGCACATTTATTCAGCAGTTTGTAAAGGCGATTTATGTACGACCTTATGATTTCGATATTGTGCTGGATGTGGGGTTTGGCGTAGTGGAGTTAACAGAAACCATTCCCATGCGGCAAGGCGAACTGTACGAGATGTTTAATTCTAAGGTAAAGGAGTAAAGAATATGTTTGAAAAATCAAAAGGCAGATACTTGACACGAAGTGTGGATGCGGAGATACCGATTGCACTGCAAGTGATGATGTGGCAGGCTGTCGATCAGATGCCAGAACCAAAAGACTACTTGCAGGTGTTTCGACTCAGCGAAGAGAACGGTTTGCAGATCGTACACCATACCTCGGAACAACCGCAGTTTGAGATGGCGTACATTGTGGAGGCACAAAAGCCGGTCACAGTAAAGGTGTACATCATCGATGATGGGGAACACTGCACCATGCTGTTGGCGGAAGAGTACTGATTGAAAGTGCTCTAAGCCAGTGAAGAGAGAGTCCGCTGTATTGAATTACAGCGGATTTTTTTCGTCGATTTTTGTAAATTATTTTTGAACAGACAGACGGGTGTCTGCATCAATTCGTATAATGAATTTGTAAAGAAAAAATTGAAGCACTTTTTTCTACAGGAAATGCAAGATGTTGAAAAATAGTCGATACAATTAAAAAACAACTTGACATAAGAAAAAATGTCGTTTATAATAAGAATATAGTGTTCTTTAAAAAATCATGTTATTAAGGAGAAAAGAAAAATGGCTGATACAAGATTTACTGCGTTGGGTTTGTCCGGTAGTGGGAAGACATGTTATTTGTTGGGAATGTATTATGAAATGTGCGTTGGTATTAACGGATTCACTTTGGTCACCACTAATCAAGCTGCAACGAAGTTGGAAGATTGGATGGATCAATTAGATGATGAAACAGGTATGGATCGTTTCCCGGTGGGCACATCATTGACCGAATTTTCCAATTATAGCTTTAAATTGAATTATTATAATGAGCCAGTTATGAGTTTTGATTGGGCAGATTATGGCGGTGGTACCATACATGCAAGAGATGATAATCCAGTCTATGCAGAATTAATTAACTCTATTAAAGAGTCAACGGCATTATACATCTTTATTGATGGAGAACTTCTTTGTAATGAAAGTCCAGAAAAAAGAATGCATAATATAGAGAGGAAATGTAAAGCAAAATTAAGTACTATTATCTCTGATTTTGTACAATCACATGCTGAAGAATTACCTCCGATTGTTTTTGTTATCACAAAGTCGGATTTATGCAGACAGTATGTAACACAAGATGAAATTAAAAGTATCTTGATAAAAAGTTTCAAAGAGTTGTTTGCTCCAAGAAGAACAAACTATATTGTAGCGGTTTCTCTTGGAGAAGAAATTGCAGATGATGATTATTCCGGAGAAGTAGAACCAGTAAATATCCACATTCCATTCTTTATTGGGATTTTCCACGAATTTTTAGATTTCTGTCTTTACATAAAAAGAGAACTCCTAAAAGATGAGCAAAAGCATCAAAACAAGATTTCAGAAAGTCAAAATGCAATTGATTATGAATATGACAGATGGTTCACAAATTATGATAGAATTAATCGTTGTAAAAAACAAATTGAAGAGTCAAAGGAACGTATCAAAAATAATCGAGAAGAGCTGCAAAAGTATCGAAAGCTTTTAATTGCGGTTACAACAGAATTGGCAAAAGTAAATTCAAAATTCAAGGTTTTTTATGGTGAAGAAGAAAAAGATTTTTCTCCAGCGGACCTTATTTCCGAAATATAAGGAGGGCTTAACATGAAAGCATATCCGTTGATTTACAGTAGAACCAAGAATGTCGATTTTGTTCCGGATTTCCTGACACGACCAAAGGATTTGGACTGTCAAACTGCATTGAAATATGTTGAAAATGCAATGGCAAATCTGGACATCTTGAAAACGATTCGATATAGTGTGTTCTCTGTTGGAAATTATTGTATTTGTGGTGGAATCTCCTGTGTTACAAAATATTTAGTAGAAGAACTGAAAAAATCTGTTAGCACATTTGATTTTCAAGCTGCAGCTGCATCAGAATATTTGAGAGATTGCAAGGGACGTAGCATTGCTTGCTTTATCGGTTTTGCCATTTCAAAATCAAAGGTGCGGAGTGGAAGAATTCCAAATATTCCTCTTTCTAAATACTGGGAGGAATATTTGGAATATCTCAAACATCAGTGGGATAAATCCACAACACATTCTGAAGAATTAAATTTCCCACCAGTTACATTGGATGAAAAAACATATTCTTCCAATGATAAGCCAGAATTTGAACAGATTCAAGAAAAAAAAGTAATTCGTAACCAGAAAGAAAAACTGCAAGGAACACTGGATTATTTCTTCGATCAGATTCTAAACAAAGGCAGCCAGGATTCTTTTATCTCGGATATTGATAGAAATGAGTGGGATGCTCTGAAGTTTACTTATGCTTCTGTTTCAGATGATTTTTATCGTGCCCTGAAAAGCACACCGCAAACCACTGCAACCCAAGAAGATCCTTTCGGCAGCATTATGGGAATGAGAAAATCAGAAAGAAGTGCACCTGTTTCGAATAGTGGTTCGAAGATTGGAAACTGTTTGCCAAAAAAAGTACCTAATCATTCAAATACTTATCCACCTAATTTTTATGAAACAGGAAAACAATATCAGAATCAAAAAAAAACGACAAACAACAACCTGCTTGTCGGGATTGTAACCGCGGCGGTATTGGTGGTGGTGATTGTTGCAATAATCGCACTGGTTTTAGGAAAGGGAACTCAGGCAACGGCTTTTTCTCTTCCGTTGGACGAAATGGAAAAAGTTCTGAAGAACAATTTGTAACAGAAATGAAAAATCGAATTCCAGTCAATGAAAAAGGAACGTACTGCATAACTTTTGATAATTCTCTCTACAAAAAAGCATTTAAATTGATTAAATTTTTGAAAATGGCGGAAATGAGAAGATTCAAAATGTTTCAATATGTCCTGGAAAGAAAATTTTAATAAAGCTAAAGGAAGAATGAGAATCTATGGGAGATTTGTTTGGAGCATTTCAAAAAGTAAGCCCCCAAAATAAAAACAATTCTTTTGACCAGATTGCAGCATACGAAGAGTATTACATGAAGTTGCTGAAGCGGTATCAGGGGGATATTCAGAACATCGAAGAAATGATGGAAAACTTGAGAAAAGAGCGAAAGGACTTTTATCTGAAGGAATTGCCAGCAATTCAAAAGGCAATGGTAGAAGATGATGTGCTTTCTAACGATTGCAAAGCCGAATGGCTGACGGAATTGCAAGCAAATGTGGAACGCAGTTTTCAAATCAGCGAATCCTTGATTCAGCATTATATCACGAAAAATCTGGACGAGTTCCGGCAGGAATTACGGGAAGCGACAAAAAGGGTGTAATACATGCGATACGAAGAAGATTATCGATTTTGTGTCACTGCTGCATTGCAAATTATGCAGCAGCAACGCAAGAAGTTATACCAGGATTGTTTGGAATACGAACCAACTATTTATTCTGGTTTGCATTCCTCTGATTCAAAATCTGTTCGGCATCTTTATTTTCAATCTTATTTTATAGAGTGGATCAGTCTGCACTGGGAGAGCATGATTGAAATTTTAAACCGTCATGATGAGTATACTGTGGATCAGCGAAAAGAGATGGCACTGTTTTTTGCAAAGTATTTTTCCGATTTGATTTCTGAATGTAGCGAAAATGGATTACTTTCAAAATTAGCAATTCCAGAACTCTTAAAAGTACAGAAAAGGCAATTGAAAGAGATGATTCTGTCTTCAGAAAAGTGGGAAAAGAATACAAATCAACTGCGTGTACAGATGAAGAAAGGTAAAGAACAGTATCAGAAGCTGATTCAAGAAGCGGAGAAAGAGGAATAAAAATGTTAGAAATGTTTGATAAGTTGGATGACATCATTTATAAGCCAATCGAAACCATTTGCGATTGGGTGAAAGAACCGTTAAATGCACTTTCTGCTGGTCGGGAACGGAAGAAGATGAAGGAAACTGCCAATATCGAAATGCAGATGCGGAAGCAGGAAGCAGAATTGCAAGCCTACAATGAACGGCAAGCAGCAGAACTGCAAGTTGATCAGCGGCGTTGGCATGCGGAAATTGATGCAATGATTGCAGAACAAGAGAGCAAACGACGAGATCAATTAGTAGAATCCATTAAGCGTTATCAAGTTGACCTTGCCATGGCAACAAAAGACATTGTCAACAGTATTGGAATGATGTCAATTGAATTGCGGAGAGAAGCAAATGCTTTGATTATGGAAAAGACACAGGAATATCGGCAGTTACAGGATGAGGCAACAAACAATGCAATGCAAAGATTGGATGATATCAATCAACGGTTTGCAAGTAACGAACGAGTTCGATTGAGAATGGAAGACTCTGTTATGAATCAAATGGATGCGGTTGTAGATGCTGCAAACGAATTTATTAAGGAGTTGGCAGTAGATTTTAAGAGATTGAATCAAAATACAGATGATCTTATGCGAATGGGCATGCAGAATGTAAACAAATACTTGGAACCAATGGCAAAATCACTACAAATTGATTCTAAAATTGACCAGCAAGATTTAAAGCAGTTACCAGATTCTTCTATTGTAGAAGGAGAAGCTTTGGAAGTTTAATGAATGTTCTAAAAGCTTTATGATTGCATATATGATAAAATTGAAAGAAATCCCCTTTGCTTCCGACTGGTTAGCAAAAGGGGATTTTATTTTTTGGATTACAAATATAATTATAAATATATAATTACTTATAGTAAATTATGCGGATCGAGTACAACCTTAACGCATGAAAAGGAGTGTTTTCACATTATTTTTTTATCTTTCTTTCCAAGGCAGAATGGGAAATTGGGAAATTCCTGATCAAATTCTGTCCTTCTGGAGTATTCTTTATAAATATGCAGAGAGAATCATAGATTGGAGGAAGGTCATGTATTTGATAGTTTATATTTCCATTTTTACACATAAAAGACATCCGATTCACTTGTGGAATCACTGCTAAAATGAGAGATGGATTTATTTTTTTGATTTCTTTACATAATCTTCGAATGAAATTCCATCGAATCATAGCTCCTTTATTGCCATGAACGATATTTTTGGCATAAATATCTGAAATTTTTTCAGGAAGAAGTGGGATGACACAAATAATGGGATCTCCATTATGCATTTGAACATGATAATGATTGTATTCTAATATATCTTTGATAATTCCGCAGTCATAGTATTTATATATATAAATTAAACGATATAAAACAGCTACAGTGAGTCGTTCCCCCGGCGTATATTGGTGATTTTTAGAAAGAAAAGAAATCCAGATTTTTCGTACTTGTAAGAATCCCGGGAACTTGAGTGTCGCATAATTCACTGCATCTGATGCATATTTCTTTACTTCTTCATATATCTCTTGTGTAGACAGAGAAAAAAACGCTTCCTTTTTGTGTGTGAGAAAATATTCTGCAGTGACCTCGCAAATTTTTTCATGGATTTTATCGGTTTCGGATCTACTTGCCATATTGACCTCCTGTTAAAACATTTCCAAATGAGGATGTAATTTTCTGAAATGGCGGATGATTTTTTTTCGTGCAGAATCATCTTTGCAGAGAAGAACCACAGTATCTGTGTCAAATGAGAGAAAGAGAATCTCATCTTTAAATTGTTCTTTTAATCTTTTGGATAAATAATAAAAATGACTGTTATAATCTTCTAAAGAAATATTCTTTTCTTCTGTTTCTTTTGTCTCTTTAAGGCGAATAAATAACCAGACAGCCTGACTTGCTACGGTGGGATAGGATATTGTAACATTTTGTGAAAGTGTTTCTAAAGAAATTTTTTCATGTGCGGCTACAGCCTGATATAACTCTAACTGGATGTTTTTCTTATGATGATAGATGTTAAATTCCTTTCGAATCTTCTCAGAATAAAGAACATATTTAGGAATCTCTTTTCCTTTCTTTTCATACTGGAATTTTAATCTGTCATAAAGTTCCTTCATCGTACTGATCAGTTTTCTATTACCATTCTTGGTCGTATCACGTATTATTTTTTTGCTGTCTTTTACAATTTCATTCCAATTATATTTTGAATTCATTATAAAGCCTCTTTTCAAATATGTAATTAACAATATAACAATTATCCATTCTGAGCGAAATCTTTATTGGAACAATCCAATTGCAATCAATCAGAAAGAGCCATTTTCAAAATTTACAATTTTTTTAAACAATTCTAATTCGCTATTTGCAGCTTCAGAGTCCCAAGGGATCCTATGGAAAGAACTTAAAACTGAAAAACAGTAAAGTTTTCTGGTTGGTAATAAACCCCGAAATTCCGCTGTTTTTATTATCATGCAAAACATCATTTCTGTCAAGATTGCAGTCTTTACATTTCCAAAAAGTTGTGCTAAAATTGGAACACACTTGAAAGAACTCTGCAAAAGGTTCAGACAAGTGCAATTCAACAACGGAAAGGAATCAATATTATGCGTGTAATTAGTAATGAGGTTTTAGCTGTCGAAAATGGCACTTATTCAGCGACTGTGTTCGACTACAGAGAAGACAAAGTTTGTATGAAGTTTCAAATGGAAGATGGAACCATATTGGTCAAGTTCTTCAGCGACAAGGAACTGGGGTCTTATCCATGGTCGAATGTGTTTCGGGCACTCGATGCAGACAACACAGATGCTCTGCTGAATCGGTCAGTTGAGATTACAGTTTCCAACAATGTTTCTAAGAAAACTGAAAAGTGTTTTTGCAACATCAAAAAGGTTCAACTTTTGCAGTCATAATTTGGTGAGGAGGGCATATGGAATACGAAAAAGATTGCAGCCTTACAGATGAGGTTGTTCCTGTAGATTTCACCATCTGCATGAATGAACAGGCTGTGATTTCGGTGTTGGAGTACACACGCTTAAAGTGCAAATCGAGAGAATACAATGTTGGAAATGGCAAGAATATGTGTACCTTTGATTTGGTACATACCTCGGCTGGGATGGTTGACATTGAAATTGGAACGTCTGAACCATTTGCCAGATGGATTGCGGATTCCTTTACTGTTCGAGCGGTTGTCGTGGATGCAAAGAATCGCCATTATGCGGAGATTGAAAAAGACGAGAAATGCGTTCGCATTCCGTTCGAGAACCTATTGCCCGAAAAAATCTGCTCGACATTGTTTAGCAATGGCATTGCGGTATGCAGGACAAACAACGCACATAAAGCATTGTCGCTCCATCTGCAACATCTTTTTCACAACTTTGCAGTACAGGATGCAAGTCAGACATTGGGATGGAAATACAAGAATCAGGTTTTGACATGGAATGCATCTAAAACGCTATTGCAGCATCTTTCGGAACCTTCTTTGGAAGCATACCTTTCCAAATTGAATGCGTTGATACAGGATATGGCAGCATTGCAATTCGTGCTTTGCACAGCAGCAACATCAACTGTGCTTGCATATCTTCACAACACTGAAAAAATTCCTGTAGCTTCGTTTGGATTGTCCTTAGTCGGAACGAGTTCAACAGGGAAGACAACTGCTTTACAGCTTGCTGCCTCGTTGTACAGTTCGCCCGATGATGAAACGGTGTTTTCCGGGTTCTATGGAACGCAAAATGCATTGCTGTATCTTTTGGGTCGGCATCACGGCGTTCCGATTTGTTATGACGAATCCACCATTCAGAATGGCATCAACAAATCTGCTTTCATCTACACATTCGCAGAAGGAAAGGATAAGCTTCGCTTGAATCAGGACAGCACACTGAAAGAACGAAATTCTTGGTTTTGCACCTGCCTGTTCAGTGCAGAAGAATATCTGGTGGATCTCACTCGCAATGAAAATCTTGGATTGGCAGCCCGCATTTTGACGATGGAGCATTGTACCTATACGAAAGACAGTATGCATGCCGATCAGATCAAAGTGTTTTCCAGCAAAAATTTTGGAATCGTTGGCACATTGCTTGCAGACAATCTGTTGAAAGCAAAATCAACCGAAGTGCATCAGATGTTCCGGTTGCATAAGAATGACCTGTTAGAACGATTTGAGAAAAGCAAATGCAAGTTGACAGAAAGATTGGTAAACAATTATGCCTTGATTCTGACGACAGCTGACATCTTGAATGCGATTGGATTGCAGATGGATACAGAAGCATTGTGTCATATTTGTGAGGAACTGCACAAACAAACAGCAGTGACCGCTACACCGGGAAAGAACTTAGTAACCAATATTTTCAACTACATCTGCTGTGAGTATCGGCACTTAAAGGGTATCAAATGGACAACGGACAAAACTGGAATCCCTTTGAAAATGGATATGGTTGAAACAACCTTTTCAGCCATCGTTGCAAAATGTGGCATCACCGAACCGAAAATTGCAGTCAATGCACTCTTAGAAGAAGGGTTCATCATACGACCAGAGAAAGGAAGAAAAAAGACAAAACTCAGCATTGATGGCGTACCATGCTATGGATACCGATTTGATCTTGACAAAGTCAATGCGGCATTTGGTCAGATTGACGATGCAGTGTATTCCAACATAAAGAAATACAAAAACTCTAATCCGTTCAGTGATGCGGTTCTGGATATTGTGAACGATGAGGAGGCTGTAATCCATGCGGGAAATTACAGAGTTGCAGATAGCAAGAAAGCAATTAGCGGAACAGCAATATTATTACCATGATTGCAAAACAGCAGAAACAAAACATGCGGACACTGCGGAACAACCCTTATTAGACCTTGCAGCGGACGTGCTGATTCAAATTCTGAGAAAGGAAAGCGAAGAATAGATGCGTATATTTGTTATTCGACCGCCATAGCACAGGGCGGAAAAGAGAATGATAATGCCATCGTAAGCAAAGAAAAATCAGAAAGGAAATTAGGATGGAGAAAATTATCGGATATATTCGCTACAGTTCCCATGCACAAGATGATGGAAACAGCGTAGCAGCACAAACAACTTGCATAGAACAGTATGCAACTGCACACGATATGGAGATTGAAAAGTTCTACATTGATACGGCGAAAAGCGGACGATTCACAGAAAATCGTCCGGAATACAACCGCATGAAAGAAGAGATTCAGAATGGAACCGTTCAAGCAAAAACCATTGTGGTCAGAGCGTTGGATCGGCTGCACAGAAATGCAGCACACCAGTTGGAAGACCTTACCTTTTTTGAAAAACAGAACATTCGCCTGATTGCAGTCACAGACGGTACAGATACTGCCAGCAAATCGTATAACAAACTGATTACAACGGTCAAGGCAGCAGTCGCAGAAGAATATTCAGAAACGCTTTCTAAAAATACCCGGGCAGCACAACTGGAATCAGCGAAACAATGCCGGCATTTAGGCGGACTTCCGCCGCTGGGTTATCGGGTCAACGAGGTCGGGTTTTATGAAATTGATGAAAACACCGCTCCCATTATTCGGGATATTTTTCAGCTGTATCTAAGGGGAATGGGCTATGACTACATTCAGAAATTGTTGAAGCAAAAGGGGTATCAAACTGCTAATGGAAATGACTTTTCCAAGTCGGCAATCAACAGCATTTTGAAAAATCAGAAGTACATGGGTACTTACGTATACGACCGCACAGAATCAAAAGATTCTGAGGGCAGGAGAAATTCTCACAAAGAGAAAGCACAATACATCCAGATTCCCAACGGCATGCCGGCAATCATTTCTGAAAAAGATTTCCAAAAAGCACAAGAGAACATGCGGAAGAATGCAACCAAACAGACTCATAGAACTGGAAAAAACTACTATGCTTTGAATGGGTATCTGCATTGTTCCAGTTGCGGAAAGGCATATTCCGGAAATGTGAACTACAGTAATGGACACAAGTATTTGCAGTACAGAAAAAGCTGCAATTGTGATTGGAAAAGCGTCAGAGCAGACCATTTGAATGATTTTGTGTTCTATGCTTTGCAGCAGTGCATTTTCAGCCCAGAGAACAAAGAAAAACTGCTGCATAAGATTCATGAAAAACTGGCAATCCAAAGGCATATCCAATCGGATGAAGAAAATCGTCTGATGAATCAGATCCATGGATTGGAAATGGCACAAGAAAATTTGACAGCCTATCTGGAAACTGGGAAAGGTTCGGATACGATTCTGAACAAGCTCCAGCAAAACGAAACAACCTTGAAAACGCTGCGGCAACAATTGGTGTACAAGAAAACAGAAATTCCGACTGTAGACGAAGATACTTACTGCAGACTGGTCAAACAGTTCAAGCATTATATGAGCCATGTCAAATCACCGGAGGCATCTGCCTTGAAAGCTGCTGCAATTCAAGACATTGAAATTCAGAAAGAGGATATTACTGTGAAATTTTGTGAGGGTGTACCCATTGATAAGGAAACAGAAGCATACTTTCACTTGCAATAACGGAGGAACTAATGGAATTTTTATTTGCAGATTACACACAGAAAACAGAAGCATTGGTGACCGGCGTACGGCTACAAAATGAAGCGTTTGACATTTATGAACTGCAACTGCTGGGACTGGACAAGAAGGATTCTTGCAGCTATACCAACAGTGGAACAGCGACAATATCGGATGCAGAATTGCAAGAACTGTTGCATACAAAAGGACTACCATTTCCAAATGGAATTGTCGGGCAGCGGATAAAGATTCTTTCCAATTTGGAGATGCAGAAGGAACAAGCACAGGCGGATATTTTACAGCAATTGAGCAACAGTGGAGAAGAATTGAATATAGATGGATGAAAGGAACGAATGCGATGTTTTATTTAACGTATAACTACACGAATGCAAGACGATCTCGGATGGCGATTGCATGCGTGATCAGATGCAAAAACACATATGGAAAGCAGCTTCGGGTGCGGGACATCATTGAAATGCATCGTCCTGGGCTGTACCAGCTATTATCTCGTGGAGATAAATGCAGAGTCGGCAGAGCGATCAGCAGGTTGTACAACCAGGGGATGCTGCCACATCTGAATAGAGGAAAAAAGAAAGGTTCAACGAATACGTACTACTGCTAAGTGGTTATAAGGTAAAAGCTCCGGATTGTCCAAGAGATGGGGAATCCGGAGCTTTTTTGTGCATGAAAAGTTGCTTTTTCCGCCTTGCTGTGATATAATAAAGAGAGAAATTGAAGTTACAGCAAGGAGGGAAGTACAATGGGCATTTACTTGAACCCAGAAAATGTTGATTTCCAGAAAAGTTTAAATTCAGAAATCTATATTGATAAAACAGAACTGATTGCATATACAAATAAGAAACTGAATACAGAGCAAGGGTATATCTGCGTTAGCCGTCCAA
>ENA-OPCL01000707-OPCL01000707.1-human-gut-metagenome-genome-assembly--contig:-NODE-707-length-27342-cov-2.882875_pt1 | contig 27342 bp, 18 predicted proteins | sample MGYA00241251_ERZ501482 | MGnify/ENA primary metagenome ERZ501482 (study PRJEB25962, sample SAMEA2042581) | human gut metagenome | biome: human gut; feature: human-associated habitat; material: faeces... | reverse complement strand
ACAAGGTGAAGCGGGGAATCGCGGACTCCAATTTCAACCGCCGGAAAGTCGAAGACTTCTGGCATTTCAATCCCCAGATGCTGCATTTAAAACGGCAAGTCGAACAGCAGTTTCAAGATAAAATCCGAGCGATCGGTCGATCATTACTCTGATTTAACGATTTTATCGGTTTGAGAGTTCCGTTCGCCTTATAAAACGGATAGCAACTGTACGAACAACGGATACTATCTTTCAATGGTTTTCCGTTGTTCTTGGGTCATGTAATCCAAATATTCGGATAAAGGTTCCAAGCCCATCTCTTTTCGGTATTCATCCAGTTTTATCGAATAAATTAAACATCGAATCATCATTGCGAATAACAATCTCATCTGCTAAGGTGATTGATAATAGATTTTAACTCTTCAAGGACATATTTCCCAAATAAGTAAGCATATAGAGCAATTGATATTTCCGCCGCAACAATTGTATCAATTTGTGTGGGAAAATGTCGATAAAAGTATGCTCGCACCTAATATGTTTTATTTGAGGTAAAGATAGAAAAACATTCCCGCATCCGGCATGTCGTTCATGCCCGACCGCATACCTCCGGACTGTTCATTGCGTATGAAATATCCAATCGGCGTCGTTTTTTATTATCGTACCTAGATCTCAACCCTAATTATTGATAGGAAACGGTCCATGCACGATTGAGACGGAGGTTTTTGCTTTACCGGGATTGGTTGTAGGTCTCGATGGCTTTTTGATAGCGTTGCTCGATGTCTTCCTTTAGATGCAGCATATTGGGGTTATATATCCAGAACTCGTCAACTTCCCGGGTATGGGTCGAATCCCCCTGTCCCCGTCCTATTTTCTCGAGCCACTCCTCAAAACTTTTTGTGAAATAATGATTGATCTGTGCTACTTCGTTTGAAAAATCGGACCAGGCTTGCGGGACGAACACATATTTTTCATTTACGCCATAATAATCGTCTGCATACTGGGGATAATGCGAGCTGCATATTGTATTTACTCCTGCTGGATGCACAATACTTTTCACATGCCGATTCGGTGAAAAGTCGTCGGGCGTCGGTTCGGTATAATTCTGCATCACGAGTCCCTCCGGTTTTGAAATATGGTTGTTCGCAGTATAGATCACCCAATTTAGGCACACCCCGGCGTAATCGTCGTAATCTTTCAAAAAACTATGGATGTCATGGTGTTTTTTCAAAACGATAAATTCGTCGATGTCGATATAGGCGATCCAGTCCGTACGGTCATGCATGTTGTAAAGGCAGTGCGTATAGGCTTTCAGGTGCGGTGTATTGGTGATTTTGCAGTCTAAGACTTTTACGATGCCTTTTTTGATGTATGCATCCAGCGTTTTCTTGGCCGGAATTGTACTGTTGTTGTCGTACAAGACAAAATATTCTACTCCGATTTTCAAATGATGATCTATCCATTCTATCAGGTAGGGCGTCTCATTCTTGAGTATTGCGCAGATCATAATATGGTATTTCATCTCGATTGTAAGTTTTAGGGGTTACACTTCAAGAATGGGATGGTTATTTCTGTATTCCTTTAACTGTTAATGTAAAAATACGTACAGGGAAGTCGTATAACAATTTTTCTTCACGATAATAACAACACCTCGTCCCAGCAGGGAGCGCGATCGGAACAGGCTGCCAGCAACGCCAATCCGATACCGGCAAGTCCCCCCAATAATCCCGGGTGCAGACCGTAGACTCCATTTATTCCTGTCAGCCAAACTTGGCTCTGCGTTTGCCTTTCGACATATGTGGCATGCTCCAATCCTTTTTTGAAAAACCCGATTGCCAAATCCCTGAAGCCGGACTCCCCCGACATCTGATAAATCCGGTTGGAAAGATGTCCCATGCTAAAATTCCCACCGTATAATCCGGCCTCAAAAGCAGCTTGATTCGTTTCGGTATGCAGGTTGCCGTATTGAGCCCATTGTTCCATGGCCCGGTTCCTCGTTTCCGGAATATGCAATTGGCACCACAGGATTCCGACTTCATTTTGGTTCCATCCCGGAGAGCAACGCGGGTTTGGCGGTATGCCCGGGCTTTGATCTTTTAAAACGGATACGATCCGGGCCATGGTTTCCGGCAGATATTCCATGTCCGGATGGATCATCCTTATTTTCCGGAGCAATAGAAAGAGCCCCGCTAAACCGGTGGGAATACTGAAATCCCGGATACGCTCCAGTTTGTTTTGAGGCATTTGCTTGTATAGCTCCCCGACAAAGCGCTTCAGATACTCCAGAGCAAAACGCTCTTTGCCGTTCAGGCAATATAGCGCAGTTCCTGTTGCACCTTGCAATAAATCGAGTTTATCTCGTCGCGTATCGCAAATCATCCGGCGGTATATGTACGGATCGGCTGTTCCCATCACATCGAAAGTCTCGCTGTCCATCATTTCCTGAACCAGTAAATGATGGATTCCCCAGCCGATCCCGCTCAAACCGTCAGCCAATGCAGATAGACAGGCAAGAGGATTGTTCGTTAACAGCAGCGGCCTCTGTATTTTACCGAGGCTCGATAATAATTGCCGTGTCGCGCGCTTATAATAACTGTCATCACCGGACCAAAAACTGTAATGGAACAGGAATAAACAGCTCCCCATGCCGCCATACATCAGGTAGGAGGAATGACTCTCCTTTAGGGAAAGTATCCGAGCGATTTCGTGCACTTTCCTCTCCGCGATTTCCCGCTCCTTATCCGTGAAAATAGGTTTCCAATCCATAATGCTCGGGGATTAATGCATTTCATTTTCATATTGTACGGGCGCGATTATTTCCTCCCAAGACTGAATGCCAATAATTTTTTTCGCAAATTCGAAAGTTGTGCTTTCCTGTTGCGTACCGGCGTCACGAAATACGAACCAGGATGGTTTGATGCCGCAAGGGTCCGTCGGATCATCCGGATATTTTCGCAATCCGGTTTTTAGCCCGCCCTCAAAACGGGCATCAATCCAACTGTGGGCGATATAAGCGTCGATTCCATGGCAAGCCTGCATTTTTTTCCATGCGTAAGCCAGTCCTGCCGCCTGCCGCTGCAGGGCATCTTCCGTGTAATCGAGTGCATTCGGATTTTGTTCGGATAATAACAAGGTCCGTTTCTTTCCATGGTAAAAAGTCGCGTTTTTTTTAATCCATTCATCCAGGACTTCCAGGTTTTTGAACGTAATCAACGGAGAGTCCGGGAAGGGGAGGGCATTGGGGTCATGCCATGATTGAGGATTCAACAGGCTTTCGGGATAGGGATGAAAAGCGACTCCCCACTTAAAATCGCCTTCAACTTTGCAATAGTCCATTAAAATTTGCAGCAGACGGACCGCCGGATAGCAATTCGGCTCCTTGTTGGCATCATTCCAGAAATGGTCCAATGAGATCAGGACTTCAGCGTCAGCGTCATATTTTCGAGCCGTATAATAAATCAGGCGCATAGACTTGACGTAAATGTCCATAAATTCGACTGCCGTTTTATTCCCGGCATTGGTCCATACCCGTCCTGAGTTCACCTCGTTATGTACGATCCACCGGTGGATGCGCCCGTATTTCCCATCCGGACGATTGTAACGGGCCGCCAGAAAATCAATGGCGGCGGCATAAAGACTCAATGAGCCGATGTTGGTCATATTGGGCATCGAGTAGGCCCCTCCCCGTTCATATTCGGGGTGCTCAAGCATGCGTCCCACCTGAGAGTCGCGGCTCCATAACTCAGGATAGACCAATAGGATGGCCGACACGTCGATATGATGCTCGGCCGCATGACGGATCGTGCGGTCGTATTTTTCGATTTCCCGCATGTCGACGTAATAGGTTTTCCCGTTGTATTCGAACGGATCGTTGTTTTTCCCCGATTCAAGGCGCAGGAAGTCATTGATTCGGATATTGAATGTAATATACGAAATTCCTAGGTCTTTCAAATCCGTAAAAAGAGGATTGTACGTATAATCCCCCAGTCCTTTTTTGGTTTCAGGCCGTAACGGCGGAAAGATATGTCCCATTCGGGTTTTATCAGCATACCGGGCATGAGAGCAGATATAGAGCTGCTTTTCACAACAACAGGCCAATACCCAACGGGAATAAATGCGGTCGTACTCCGATCCGTATTGTTCCGTCGTGCGGGGGATGGTCACGGAGAACCGGCCGTTATCCGATTTGATTTCTTCAGCGATATCCAGATGATCGGTCGTAAAATCCTTGAAAATAGGGAGCTCGCACAAATATACCGGTCCCGGGGTAGCGTCGCCGATCACGCCTTCCACCCTGATTTCCTTTGCATCGGCTTCTATGAGGTCGATTTGATTTTGAAAAATATCATCGTAGAGATAAGAGAGCGTGTCGATCGTGCCGGCAAGGCGACGGTCCCGGTATGCAGCCCGGATGGCTGCTTTCTCGCTTTCGTCTGCGGTCCGCGAACGCAGACGGATATTCCTAATTTTGAAAAAGACGGCTTCGGAAGCCCCTGTCGGAGCGATCATAATCCGCAACGCATCATCATGGTATGCCCAGATCGAATATTCGATCTGATCTTTGTAATCCGTTAAATCAACTGAAAAAGTCGTCCAGCTTTCGGATATACTGACGTTCCGGCACACAATGAACTGGTTTTTGACAAAAACACTGATATGGGAGATAAACTCCGTGCAAATATAGTCGAAAGTCAATACCCACTCGTCGGATAGCATCCGGCGTTTTTTGATCCTGAGCGGCAGGTAAGCGAAATCCGTCACAAAAAATTCATATGTCTCTCGATGTTTTTTTGTGAAAAACACCTGAGTTTGGTTAACGGCTATTTCGAAAGGATGAGAGGACGTCATGGTCTGCTTGGTTCGGGTTAAAGAGAGCGATCAGTCTTTGGCTATTCTGACCTCTATCCTTTTCAGGGAGAGGATGCGATGCCATAATCGAATGAAAACGGAGCGGATATCCCATAAAAATACCGATTTGTCATTCATATAGAACCTGCGGTATTTCCCGGATACGTACATCCGTATGATATTCAACAAAGCCCATGGGGACCGGATCATCCAAAAACGCAGGAAAACGAAACGCAGACGATTGCGGCTTACGTCGTCGTCCGGTTCGATCAGCATTTCGTGCCACATGATCAGATTGTGGGAAGTTTCCCACCGCTCCGCCGGATGCTTGATGGAAACTCTCAGACCGATGGTTTGCTCCTTGTGTTGTCTGTATTTGATCAGGCATTCGTCGAGATAACCGATCTTGCCGTGCAACGCGGCTATTATTGCAAGGGCTGCATCGTGCGCAATCGTTTTGGACAACGGAATGCAATAGGGCATAAATGAAGCCCGGAGCGCGCAGGTAGCCCCAGTAACCCGACAGTATATGCTCAGAATTTCGAGGGCATGTCCTCGGTCGAACAGATCCAGCGTATACCTGTCGAGCCTCAATACGTCGAACAGCGTTTGGTTGTAACTCGCCGCACCGCCGGCATTGATCAGGGTGGCATTCGTAAATACGAAATCCTTGTCCGGATGCCGGTCGAAATAGTCTGCGATTTTTTCCACTTTGGTCGGCAGCCAGATATCGTCCTGATCGGACAGGAAGATGATATCCCCCGAACAGCGGCAAATCGCCTGTTCGAAATTTTTCTGAAAACCGAGGTTTCGGGCATTGCAAAATAGGCGGACCGGAAGATTGTATTGACGGGAAATTTCCCGGACCAGCGCGATGGTCCCGTCGGTCGAACCGTCGTCACATACGATGATTTCATCGACGGGTAATGTCTGCTCACGAATCGACAACAGTTGCTCCCGGACGTGGTCTTTTCCGTTGTATGTGCACATCGCGACCGATTTTTTCATGATTAAGGGTAGGTTACGTTCGGCAATAATTCATGTAGGACGGATTCTGCACGACCTGATTTTTTCAGAATAAATAAAATGTACCTGATATCTACTGCTATGTTTCGGAATCTGGCGATGTCATAATAATAATCACCCATTGTCCCGACCTGGTTTCGGTCGAAATTCAATCCGATCAACTCTCCTTTTGAATTTATGACCGGACTGCCGGAACTCCCGCTCGAAGTGTGGGCTGTCGTAATAAAACATAGCGGCAGTCTCTTGTCTGTCGTGGTCGATGAGCCTGAATTCATGTCGGAGGCAAGAGCACCGAACCGACTGTATAACTCCGGCTCATCGAATGATAAATCGGATAATGTCGTTTGGAAGTTCAAGTCGTCATAACCGATTATGTTGCCATAGGACAGGCGCAAGGTGCCGTTGCCGTCAGACCAGAACGCAGAGTCCGGAAAGCAGGAGATGATGTTTTTTACGTACTCTTTTTTCAATGCATTTATTTTACCCGAGCTCGAAACTAAATCTGGCCAGATTTTTTGATTATAGAACTCCTCGATCTCGCTTTTTAACAGGATGGCAGGGTCGCTGACGAGTCGGGCAGGAGACTCCCGGATGATCCTTGTCACCGAATCCGGGTAATTTAGCAAAGATTCGGAATATAGGCTCCGGGCCCATTCGCCGATGTCCGGACTGTGTTTTTTAAAACTTTCGATCATGAACTCCCCATCCACTTTTTCCCCGTAGAGCGACATGACATCGACAAAATATTTCTCATCGACAGCCGGCCGGTAATCGGTATACAGCCGGGCTATTTTTGAAGTAATTTCCGGCAGTTCATCCGGCTTGATGTCTCCTTCCTTGTTTAACGACGAGTATATATCACGGCCGATATTCAGCAGCATAATGTTTCTAAGGCCGTCCCGGTATAGGTCATATGCTTCGGAATACACGCCCATCTGGTCGTATGTGTCTCTGAGTTCCTTCTGCAGCCTAGCCAAATTGCGTTTTATCGTATCGTTCTTTATTTTGTCTAACAGCGATTGCTCTTTCAGCCTCAATTGCGTGCCGGGCTGATGCGTTTCCAGTTCGTGAAGCATCACGCTCCACATTTCCAGTCTGTTGGACAGTCCTTTTATTTGCTGCGGAACTTGCTCGCTTGTATTTCCCGTTTTTGCGACATCGTTCAGCATCGCTATCCAAGTTGAGAAAAGCGTCGATCTCAACGGGGAACTGCGCTGAATAAGCGATATATCGTTCGAAATTTCGAACGAAGTGCCTGAACCCGGGTAACCCAATACCAGCGCCAAGTCGTTTTCCGAATAACCGTCCGGAGTCACCGGTATGTACTTGGACGGCCTGTACGGTTTATTCTCCGGCGAATATTCGGCCGGCTTGTTATCCGGACCTGCGTATACCCTGAATAATGCGAAATCCGCACTGTATCTGGGCCATTGCCAGTTATCGGAATTTCCTTTCGGAGATCCCCAGAACGAGGAAGGAATCGCTACGATGCGGATATCGCTGAACCTCTCATAGGCATACAGGTTGTAGTTGTTGCCCTCGTATAATGCCCTCACCATGTATTCATATTCAGGACCCTCCGTCTTTTTGCGAGAAAGGAATTCCCGGGCGTTCTGATCGGCGGTTTTCCCGTTCGGGAGAGCAATGGAGTCCGTTACGTCCTTTATATATACCAGCTTCCGGATAAATAGCCCGCGTACGGGGATTTCATCTTGCCTCGTCCGTGCGCAGAAAATATCGGTATCGTTGCGGAGCGGAGGAAGCTGCTGCAATATTTTCTCGGAGCAGCAGTGGTAATTCGTCAAGAGGAGTCCGTCGGGAGACACGATAGCCCCACTGCAACTTCCGTTGAATGATATTACCGCATGGCACAAGCCGTCACCTTCCTCGCTGTAAATATCTTTTTCGCTAATCTTCAGCCCTTTATTGCGCAGCGTTTTATATATTTTCCCATTCAAAGGGAGCGGCCATAACCCTTCGTCCGCCCGGGCCGTTACCGCCAGCGCGAACAATGTGACAAGAGCCAGGGAGCGTAATACATTCCTTTTCATTGGAATCCGAGATTGAATGTCATGGACGGAGCTTTATTGCATCGCGGGTCCGGGAAATCCCAGTTCTCATCGCCGTATGCTTTTATAATATCTGCCCAGCAACGGTTTTTCGCTTTGTTAAAACAGTTTTCAAAAATGCCGCAAGTCCTGCACCGGCTTCCCTTTTGTATGCTTTCCCGTTTGAGATGGACGAGTTCCAGTGCCCGGGGCGACGACCAGACTTCGCTGATGGATTGGTTTGTAACGTCCCCGATAATAAACCGGGGGTTCCAGTACAACTGTTCGCAAATGGTTACCTGCCCGTCCGGCAAAATAAACATATGGGAATTTAATGCAGAGCATTGAGCTCCGTCGAACGACTCGCTCCCTTGCTCTGCCGTATAATAGGACTTGTTGGGGGTAGATTCGTCGAGGGTTATTTTCATGTCCGTCGCCGGAATGATTTTCTTTTTTATAAAATCGTATGCCCGGTCGATCTCGTCCTTGCGGAGTTTGATTTTTTCGAACTCGCTTTTATAAATGCTATTCATAGCGACTCTCAGTTCCCAGTATTCGATCCTTTTCAGCGTTTTCAGGAAATCGAACATTTGGGTCAGGGCCTGCTCGCCGATGTTATATTTGGTCAGCACGGTCGAGACATGGTACCGAAGCTTGCTGCCGTCCAGCAAGGCCACGCAGTTTTTTATGTTGTCGAGATAATTTTCCCCGACCTCCAGGCTGTCGCGCAGGATCCGGGAATCGGCCGCATCCATAGATATCTGGATCGTAGAGGTCACTCCGATCTCTTCCAGTCGCCCGATCATTTCTTCGGTCAGCGGATATTTGGTGGAAATGAGATTGGGCTCAAACTGATGTTTTTTCAGTTCGGCCAGTATGATGTCCCAGTCCTTATGAAGGAAGATTTCGCCGCCGATCAGGTTGATATCCTGCAGACCGATCTCGGAGGCTTCGCGAATCAGCGCGAGGATGCGCTCCGTCGGCAATTGTCTGCCGGTTCGCGTTTGAGTGTCGGCATAACAGTATTTGCATCGGGTCACGCATTTGTTCGTGAGCATGAACGTGAACCTCAGGGGCATCGTGTTTACCCGCCTTTCCTTCGTATCCATCGGGAACTTACAGATGAATTCTTCTACGGACAGATTTCGGAACGGGTTGGTTCCCTGCCGGACTTTTTCCTTATTGATGAGTACCTGACGGGGAAACCGGATCGTGGAGCCGTTCCACTGGCATTTCAGAGGCTCCTCGTTTTCAATAAATTGAGACAGAAGCGTCCGGACCGAATCGGTGTCCTTATCCAAAAAATCCGCAATCTCGCCGAGATTCTGCTCGAAAGTTCGGTCGTGCGTAAAAAACGACAGGATCATCGCCTGGACCGGATGGATAAAACTGGCCCACAGGGGCACTTCGCCAACCGCCTCCCTTTGGCTGTATAACAATATTTTATCGAGATCGTTTTTCAAAACATAGTCCGGGTTGAATACATAGGTTGCGTTCATCGTATGGGGTTTTAAATATTAGAAAAGGGAGGTCGGGGAAAGCCTCCCTTTTTTTGATAACAAGTTATGAGTTGGTATAGCATAGGGAGACATAACAAAGCATACCTAAAGAACCACTCATACACCCATAATACGTACAGTCCATATCAGCATCTTTACCGCCTTCTACTTTCAGCAGTTCGTCGATATTTAATATTTTGTTATCGAAAAATTCCTTCAAATTCATTTTTTGGAATGTTTTCTTTTTTGTTGTTTTCATAGTTTCATTTTTTTAAGAAATCGACCATATGCGGATTGAAGGGGAAAAAGGTGGGCCTAAACAGCCCACCTCAATTAAAAGAGCTTACGAATTGGAATAACATGCAGCAGTTTCGCATTGTTTGTAGATACAGCTATCCAGATCGGCATCTTCCCCGCCTTCCACTTTCAGCAGTTCGTCCATGTTCAACACTTCGTCATTAAAGTATTCCTTCAGATTCAACTTTTGGAACGTTTTGTTTTCGTTCGTTTTCATGGTTTCAATTTTTAGTTAGTTAATTAGTGAAAAACAATTTTACCTGCAGTGTAAAATGTTGTCTACGTACTTCTCCTTGCACGGAGAGTCCTTCCAAAACCGTCTAATGATGATTACACCGAATTTACCGTTCCGGTAAAAAATAATGTCAGCTTGCTTTTTAGTAAAAAATACACCTTATGCCATTTTACTCCGAATTGTTATTTTGGATTATTCTGCATAAAATAGAAGTTTAGTTTATATAACCAGGAAATATATCGACAAAATATTAAAAATATATTTAATATGCAAGAAAAAAGATAAAAAAATAGGTGTTATTAAAAATGGAATGCAAATTTATCCTGTTAAATCATAGAACACAGGTTACGTTCGCCAACTTTCCACTTGGATGCCTGAAGGGGAAGCGGCTGTTAAGGGTGGATATACCAGGATATTATTGTTTGATAAGTAGCGGAGATGGACCGGCGGCGGAGTGTCGGGTGATAATAGCGCTTTTCCCCTCCTATATCAGACCGGGTATTGGGCAACTCTGCCTCAGGCGGTTGAATCCGTCCGGGATAAGCGCCTTTTATTAAAGATATAATTTGAGGCACGGACAATATCTCACACCCAAGCATATCGGAATTATTTCGCACCAATCGACGCCAGGCTTCGTTTCCGCCGGCTCCGTTATTCGAAAAGGGGCAGGATGCTTTGGCGCCTGACGATGATCCGGGCGGTTCCCGTCAGCCGGTCTCCGGCAGACAATCCGGCGGCGACAGGGAATTCGGGAAAAGCTATTTTAATCCGATATCGGGTGTCCGACTGATCGTAGGCGATGCTTTCCACATACCCTTTTATCTCGGTGCGGGGAAGCCCGTCGAGTACGACGGTTACCCAATCATTCTCGGCGATTTCGCCGGCATACCGGGGTTCCATCATAACCATGCCCGAAGGCTGCGAGGCGCCGGCGGGACTGTCGGGTGAATCGCAGGTAATCAGCACCGGCTCACCGACCGACAACGGGTATTTGATCAGGCATAGCCCGGTCAGCAGCGCGAATGTGAAAGCGCATAAGGCGTAATTGCCGTATTTCCACCACTTCGAAGAAGGCTTGCCCAGCATTTCGTTGATCTGGGTATTGCGGATGTCTATGTCGGAAGGTTGGTCCATATTGTCCATGATTAAGCGCCGATTGCCAACTGGTCTTTAACGAGGTTATGATAGTCTCCTTTCTTGGCGACCAATTCCGTGTGGCTCCCGATTTCGATGATCTCTCCGTTCTTCAGCACGACGATCTGGTCGGCATTCTTGACGGTACTCAGACGATGCGCCACGATCACGACGGTCCTTCCTCTGAAGAAACCGTTCAGGTTCTCCATGATGTTTTTTTCATTCGTAGAATCCAACGCATTGGTCGCCTCGTCAAGAAAAATATACCGGGGATCGCGGTATACCGCCCTGGCGATCAGCAGCCGTTGTTTCTGTCCCTGACTCAATCCTTTTCCCGAACTCCCGATTCTCGTATTGTACTTCAGCGGCAGGGATTCGATATAGGATTCCAGGTTGGCTATCCGGACGGCATAGCGGAGTTTTTCGGTGTCGATGACTTCTTCGTACGGGGCGATGTTGGCCGCAATCGTATCGCTGAAGATGTACCCGTCCTGCATAACGACCCCGCATTGCTGGCGCCAATCTTTATACCGGATATCGTCGAGCGGGATGCCGCCCACGGTAATCCGGCCGGAGTGAAGAGGATAGAAGCGGAGCATCAGCTTGATCAGTGTCGTTTTTCCGCTTCCGCTCATGCCCACGATCGCCGTCGTTTTCCCGGCGGGAATACACAACGACAGCTTGTTGATCAGCGCCTTCGCCCTTGGGCTGTCATAGCTGAACGTCACGTCGTGGAATACAATGTCGCCACATGTGGGAACTTCTGTCATCCGGTCGCTTGTGACGTGCTCCTCGTCCGTTTTCAAATGGACTTCATTGAGCCTTTCCAAACTCAGCTTGGCGTCCTGAGTCGCCTGGACGAAAAGGACGATCTGCTCGATCGGGCCCTGCATCTGCCCGATTATAAACTGGATCGAGAGCATCATCCCCAGCGTGATCCCTCCGGAGATAACCGTGGTAGCCGCGACGATCGTGATGCACACGTTTTTGATTTCATTGATAAACGTTCCGCCCGTTTGCTGCCATTGGTTCAGGTATAGCGATTTGAGCGAAATTCTGAATTGCTCGGCCTGCAGGCTCTCCCATTTCCACCTTTTTTGATGCTCGCAGCCCGTCAGCTTGACTTCGGGCATCCCTTGAATAAACTCGATTAGGAAGCTTTGGTTTCGCGATGCCTGCGAGAAATTCATCCGGTCCAGATCGGCCCGCTTTTTCAAAAATAATTTGATCCATACGAAATATAAAATACTTCCGCCCCAGAATATCAGGAAGATTTTGATACTGTAGATGGCAAGTACGATGCTGAATACGGATATGGTCAGCATGAAAAACACAATATTCAAAACCCAGGTCGTCAGGAATAATTCGATTTTCTTATGGTCTTCCATTCTCCGGATCAGATCGCCGGTCAGCTTGGAGTCGAAAAATCCCATTGGCAGCCGGACCAACTTGATGATAAAATCGGTCACGAGGGAGATATTTACCCGGGTCCCGATTTGCAGCAGGATCCATCGCCGGATAATATCCAGGAACGACCGGCTGAAAATAAGGGTTACTTGGGCGATCAGTATCAGTTGGATGAAATTGATGTCCTTGTATCCGATCCCGCTGTCGACGATGCCCTGCGTCAGAAACGGCAGGGCCAACTGAAGAACGCTGCCCGCGAACAGCCCCAAAAGGAGCTGGTAGAACATTCGCTTGTGCGGGCGCAGATACTTCAGCAGATAACCCATCGACCGTTTCGTCCCGGTCCTGGGCTTTTGGTCGTAGAAAGCCGGGGTGGGTTCGATGGCCATCAGGATCCCTTTGTCTTTTCCTGCCTCCAGCGTGCTGATCCAGTGTTTCCTAAACTCCTCTTCTCCATAGGAGATCGGTCCGTAGGCCGGATCTGCGATATACATCGAGTATTTCGTTTTGCGCGAATAGAAAGGCTTTCTTTTCCGGATGTTATAGAGTACGACGAAATGGTTTTGGTCCCAGTGTAAAATACTGGGCGAGAAAAAACTCTCCGCCAATTTCTCGAAAGTCACTTTGATTCCCGTGGCCCGCAGTCCGAATTCTAGCGCCGCTTCGCTGATCCCGAGCAAGTTGACCCCCGTCTTTTTGATAAAGCAGGCGTTGCGGATTTCTTCGATCGAGATTTTTTTCCCGTAAAACTGCGCGATCATTTTCAAGCAGGCGGGCCCGCAATCCATTGCGTCGAGTTGCTTGACAAAGGGAAATTTCATGCCGATCCGGTTTTATTGCGCCTGATTGGTCGACCGGCTCGCTTCCTCCTCGATGCCGACTTCCCGATTTCTGACCTGCTTGACCTTGTCCGATCCGAACCGGTAACCGAAGCTTAGCGTGAACACCCTGAAGTTGCGGTCCTCCACGACTACTGAGTTCAGGCCCGGCATTAATATGGATGTTTTACTCACTGAGCTCCCGGCAAAAATGTCACTCGCGCGGAATGTTATATTCCCTTTGTTTTTCAGGATGCTTTTGCTGATCGAGAACGAGATGTTATTGCGGACTTTGTCGGATCTATCATAGCCGGCTCGTGCTCCCGGCATCAGGAATATTCCCAAGTCGGCGGAAAAGGTCTTGGTGATCTGGAAATTATTGCCCCATACCAACACGCCGCTGAAACCGTTGTTTTTGAATTCGCTGTTGGCATCCGGGGTCTGGTTCGTGATGTATGCGAATTGCCCCATCAGGTTGATCCTCCAGAAATCGAAAAACATGGAGTTGTAGCCGACCTGCAGGATATAGGCAGTCCGGTTCCCGAAATTTTCAAAAACAGTTCCAATCCGTTGCCCGTTGTCTTCGGAAACGGGAGTCATGATAACCATCCCGTTATTGCGCGTATACACGAATATGGTCGATAACTTCTTGAACGTATAGCTAAGCTGAATGTTGTCGACATAAGACGGCTGCAGGTCGGGATTTCCCCGGATAAACGAGTAGTTGTCCAGGATGATTTCAAACGGGTTCAATGCCGAGAAATCGGGACGCCTGATGTTACGGCTATAGGAAAGGACTATGCTGTGATTTTCATTCGGGGTGTATTGGAGGTAAGCGGTCGGAAATAGTTTGAAATAATCTCTGCCGTTTTCCTGGTTGCCGATCGTCTGCACACCTTTCCAATCGGTGTATTCGGCGCGGACGCCGACCTGATAGCCCCATTTTTTATTCAGCTGCTGCCGCCAGATCGCATAGGCCGCATATATATTTTCGTGGTATTCGAAATCGTTGCTCCGGCGGGGATCGTTCTCCCAGTTATTCCCGTCGGAAAGCTCATGCACGATGCCGTTATCCGTTTCAATTCCGGCGACCTTGACTCCTACCTTTAAATATTTGGTTTCCGATATCGGATACTCGTAGTCGGCTTTCGCGGACCATAGCCGGTTGATCATGGGCGATCTCTCCCGTTCCCATGAATTGGGGTCGGACGGGGCGCCAGTCGGCGAAGAAAAAGTATAATACTGCTCCTGAGTATTCCTAAAGTGGTTGTGACCGTAATTGGCGTCCACGTTGAGCGACATTCCTTCACTCCCGAAAAGGTGCTTGTAATTCGCATTGTAAGCGAACTGCCCGACACGACTGGTCAGGCGGGCTTTCATGACCGAAAGCGCCGTGTTGTCCAGGGGTGGATCGATTTGGGTCATTGCATTGCGATGCGACGCATTGTCGCTTATGAATCCGGTAAACAGGATTCCGAATATATCCGACTTCGTAGGGGTAAAATCGGCTCCTGCCCTAATGTTGTGGGTCAGCATTCTGTAGGTATCGCCGTACAATTTCTTGTCGAATATGCGAGGTTCCCCCGGCTGCTGGCTGTTGGTCGTAACTTCGTGGAGAGACCCCTCGTCCGTTCCTCCCCGGAGGTTGTAATTACCGAACAGGCTTACTTTTTTCGTCCCGTAGTTCAGGCTGACCCCGCCGAATCCGACGCCTTTCCGGCTTCTGTCGTACCCTGCGTTCACGTAGCCATTGAGTACGTCGCTGATTCTGCTTTTTTTCAGCCAGATATCGATCACGCGTCCGCCCGATCCGGCGTCGAATTCGGAAGAGGGAGCGGTGACGACCTCGATTTTATCAATATCTTCGCCCCGCAGGCTTTCCAGGTAAGCCGAAAGAACATCACCCTGCATATGCGACGGCCTGCCGTTGATCCAGATTTCCGCGCCTTCTCCCAGTACCGATACCTTTTTATTTTGAACGACCAACCCCGGGGTAAATTCGAGTACGCTCAATCCGTTTTTTCCTGCCACGAGCATGTTATCGGCTACATTGACAACATATCGGTCCATTTTCTGCTGAATAAGCGGGCGTTTCCCATCGACGGTTACCCCCTCCAGAGCAATCTCGGTTCGAACCAGCGATATGTCGATGCGGGTATCGGATGACGTAACGGCTAGCGGAGCTTCGTACGGCTCATACCCCAGCGTATTGGCCCGGAGAATATAATTACCTTTTGCGACCACCTGCAACGAAAACGTTCCGGTGCTGTCCGTTACGCACCCTGCTGAAAAAGTGGAGTCCGCATTGAGAATCGCAATGGTCGTATATTTCACGATTTGCCGGGATGATTTATCCCAGACAGAACCCGAAACGCGGAAAGATTGTCCGTATATGAACGGATGCACCAAACAGAACATTAAAATAAAGGATAATTTTCGCATGGTTTTCGTTTATTAAGGGATTATGACTTTTTTTAAAGGTAGAAATAAAAAACATTTTATGCAAATTTCGTGTTATTGCATTTTTATGAATACCCCGCCATTCAATATATTGATGGCATATCAAGATTAAGAAAGTCATAGCATTCTCTCTTTAGTTTGGTGCTTTTATCAAACAATCCGACAATATTATTCCATTTAAAATACTGGATTTTGTAATTAATAATTAGCGCTTTATGGATTGGGATTGGATTTTTTCGCTCATGATTAATAATAACGCGCATGTAAATAAAAAAACAAAGAATAACCATATGCATTTTTGCACACAAAACAAACATCGCCATATAAATATAAAACATTATATAATTTTTTCACCATGGCTTTGTTTTCTGCACAAGCACAGTATTTGGAGCAAAATCGAGTTATTATTCTTCTTGCGACAAACTCCTTCTCGCAATGCAGACAAACCTTTGACATACGAAAAAGCTGCCCGTAATCTCAATTTTATTCGGTTAATTTTGCCTAAAATTTATCCCATTCCGTCCCCAACTCGTCCCAGCTCACCTCATTGGACGAGATTCAGGGCAACAAAAAAATATTTGTCAACATTGGCAAAGTCGATGGAGAAATATTGCGGGAAAAAGTGGAAAATCGGTCTTAAAATCGGAAATCAACCGAAAATAGAAAAGTTCATTGAGAGTGCCTTGTTGGTATTTGCCGCTCGATGTTATCCGTTATTTACCAACAACTATTTGCCGAGGGAAAATGTCCGAAAACGATTGGCTGACCATCGACTTGGACTATCTGCGGAACGACCGGGACAATACCGTTTTCAACAGCTATTTCCTGCACAGTGCGGAGGAACAGGTTTTGCGGTCGAGATTCGAACAGTCGGGAACCGATGCTTTGAACAGCTATTCCGGCAAAATCGAATACAAACACGATTTCAATGCCAAGCACAGCCTGACGGCCGGATTCGAAGGCACCCGCACCGATTCCGAATCGGATTTTTACCATACTTCCGTCGTCGACGATCAATATATTCCCGACACGGGGAAAAACAATTTCTTCTCCTATCGAGAGACTTATATTGCGGGATTCCTCTCTTACAGTTGGCGAATCAACGACAAGTGGTCGGGAATAGTCGGTGCCCGTCTCGAAAATGTCGACGCCCGCGGCAACCAAAAAGCGACAGGAGACAAAATTACCAGACACGACCTGAATCTTATTCCTTCCCTATCCGTCATGTTCGCTCCGAATGCGAACCACCGGTTGTCTTATAACTTGTTTTCGATAGCGGCCCGGCCCGGATATTACTCTCTGAATCCTTTCGTCTTTTGGCTGAATCCTACGACCTACAAGGAGTTCAATCCCGACCTGAAAACAGCCCGAATGTACTCCAACGGTCTGACATATACGCTCAAAGGCGCCTATACTTTCCTGTTCAGTTACATGTATGTGGCCGACTGTACCAATAACTTTCAGATTCCGGTCGACGGCAAATACACAAAGCTGAAAAACCTCAACTACGGGGACCTGCATTCCTTCAGCTTAGGTTTCAACTGGAACAAATCCCTGCTGAATGACTACTGGTACGTCAAAATTGCCGCCAACGGAAATTACAGAAGGGATAAAGGACATGCGGAATCGTTGGTTATCGACAATTCGGATTTCTATTACGACGCATCGATTTTCTCGAATATCGTACTTTCCAAGAAAAGCAACTGGAGCGTGACGGTCAATGCCTCTTACACGGGAAAAATGAAACTCGCTTACATGGAGATCGATCCCAAAGTACGTCTTTCGCTGGGTGTCAAAAAGATCATTACGCAGGATTGGGTGATAAATTTCGGGGTGAACAACTTGTTTCTCAACAGGAGTACGACAAAACAGACATACGACATTTACAGATTCCTGACCAAAGCCAAATACTATTCGACCGAAGCATTCGTAAACCTTTCCTACTCTTTCGGCAACAAGAAAAGCTCCGGAGCGCAGCAGAGAAGAAATTCATCGCAGGAAACCACACTGAGACTGAAAGAATAATAGGCCACTGTCTTCAATACACCGAACATATTCGCACCCGGAAGAATCATGACATTTGTCAGCCGCGGCTTGCGGCCGGCGATCGCGTATCCTCGAATAGGCCGCTGCCATGAAGTTTTCTCCGACGGAATCCCGTACGGGGGAACCGGAAACATCGGGAACCCGGAGGAGCGGGATACCTGTTCCCGTTCTTCCGACGAAACAAAGCACCGATGAAACGGAAAATAAAGTCATTTTATCGAGTCAGCGGTCCGCTCTTCAGGCAGTTCGACGCCGTCGCAATACTCCGTCACAAAACGGCGGTTTTCCCCGAGCGCATAGGGATAGTCGTCGGTATGTTCGATGCGGTTGTCATCCGTAAAAACGAACCCGTCGACACAATAAAGATTGACGATTCGGGGATCGAAACCCCGGAATACATTGTTCTCAATCCGAATATTCCGGTGATACCGGCTCTGCCGACGCTCGGGAATGCCGCTTCCTACGGCTATGCAGGCATTTCCCCAGCCCAAACTGCCGTAATTGCAATTCTCGAACACGTTATCGCGTATCGACACGTCGCGCACCCCGGACTGCTCGAACCAGTAATTGCCGTCGCCCTCGAACAGAACAGCGGCCCCGGCTATATGGAAGTAATTGCGCTCGATAACGATCCGTCCCCGGGAGCCGAGCAAGAGCCCGCGCGCCCGGTTTCCCGACATCCGGCAACCGCGAACGAGGACTTCGGGATAATCCTCATCGGCTGCAATCAAATGACTTTTGCCTGCACGTTCGGGCAAAGGCTCGGCAAATTTCACTTCCGTATAGTTTTTATTGATCCGATTCACGCTCTCGACCGTAAGATGCGCATAAGTCTCGAGATTCATGTTATCGACTACCTCGACACGCATTCCCGGAACGAGAAAATCCACGCCATACTGCCCTGCATGTCCCCAACGCAACAGCGCTCTGTCCGGAGCCGTCATGCTGTCGACAGGCATATACAAGCCATGAATATTCGTAGCATCGTCTTTCTGATTCTCGAACGTACAATCGAGCAGACGAATATACCCGCCGCAATTGACAAAATGAGTAGCGTCGGCCGTAATGCTGATCACGCGCCCTTTCCCGGGAGCAGGAACGACACGGAGCCGATGAAGTTCGATATCGCGGCTACGCTGCGCGATTACCCCCATGCCCCCGCAATGGTAAAGGTTTACGTCACGGATCGCGATGCCCTCCGAATCGGAAATCGTAAATCCGGGATTAAGGCGTCGGGCCGCGCCGAAGACCATGACGTTGCCGATACCGGCTTTCAGATCGTCCCGAAATATCCGAACCAGTCCGCCGGGTTGCTGCCGGGCTACGATCGTATGCTTCGCGAGCCAATAATCGTCCACATGAAAAGCCGGTTCTCTCTTCACGGCATCGAATTCCAGCAAACTGGAAAACGGATATACCGTACCTTCGTCGTCGAGAAAGCGCAGGCATCCGTCCGACAAGTCACAAACGTACTCTTCGGGAAACTCCACATCCAGCCATCCGGGACCCGCCGCCCGAACGATACCTTCGGAGTGGAACGTTCGGGTATAATCGATCGAAAGGTCGCGGATCGTCACATTGCGGCATCGTTCCAAGTTAAACGGCGAGATAAAGCCGGAGAAGAGAAGCTTCGTGCCGGCTCCTTCGATCGTAAAATCCCGCATGCCTTCCAGATCGAAGGCGATCCGTTTCAGACTCTCGTCGTTGTTGCTTATGAACTGATATTTTTCTTCGGCCCGGTCCGGACGCAACCTCAGTTCGCCGCCCGGCAATACGAGACGGGACGCACCGGTCTTCGCACAGTATGCCACTGCCGCCCGTATCGCCGGAACAGCATCGCTTTCGGCCGATGCAGAATCGAGAAAGTCGCTCAAATAAACGTCGCCGCCATTCGTCGAGACATTGCAGCCTGTCAACAGACAGAGGGAAGCCGCCAAAAGGGCCCGAAATGTCGTTTTCATAATTTTGGGTTCACTGAAACATAATACAAACGCCTCCGAATCGGATGCAAGAACGTTGCATCGGGTTCCCCCCTACACATCTCTCCTTCGGTATCCGCGCCGAGCATGCCGTACGGCCATGCTATAGATTTCGACGCCGAACGCACGATCCGCGGGAAAATCCGCAACGGGGAATCTCCGAAGCCGCACGAGCGGACGTCAACTGTTACCCGAACAATTTCGGGCAACAGTTGACGTAAACGCCCGACACACATCCTTCACATCGTTCAAAAATACCTATTTTCGACAACAAGACAACCTTCCTGCGTCGTTATTGCCTTCATCCATACGTCGTCCTCGCCGAAAAAAACGGTAAAACGGAGGTACCCCGCCATTCTTCCGGCATAATTCACTTATGCGACGACACAATCATGAGGCCGAAAGCTCAAGCTGTTCTTCCACGACGGACAATTTCATTCCTTAAAACACGAATTAGCAATATTCGAATAACACAAAGCCAATCGTATGTATCGAAAAATTACGATCCGACAATCAAATTAAGGAGCCTTGCCTAATCGGCTCTCTCCGCTTCACGCCATCACTCGAAATCACTCAGCATCTTCCTGCTTCAGATCATCTTCCAACTGAAAATAATTCCTCACGAAATAGACCCACGAATCCAGCTTGTCGTACAAATCGGTCGGGCGAGGAAAGGGAATACGGCAGTCCGGCGCAATGCCGATGTTGTCGATCGGATGATCCGGCAGGTCGAGCGACCGGGTCATCGGAAGAACCAGTTCGTATCTCCCCGACGGCAAAGTGTGGGGTACGGCATTGGAATAATCCAGTATCCCGGCCGTGTGCTCGTTCCCGAACAAAGTCACTTTGGCGCTATTTTTCGCAAACAGCAAAAATCGTTCGGCAGCCGAGGCATTCGACTTATCGATCAAAATACCTACCCTGCGCGGGTATGCATATACCGTATCGTAGACGACCGTATCCGATTCGCCCTGATCATACGGATGGATGACAAAACCGCCACGGTGCTTTTTCATTTCCCGGATCAGGGCTTTCGTCCAAGCGATACCTTCTTCACCATCCACTATATCGCCCTCTTTCAATGCCGTTTCGAATTCCTCGATATTTCCCGCCGAAGCGTACCACTCCACACCTTTGAGTACGAAAGGATGGGTGTACAAAAGAGGAAGAAGCGCTTCATAAGCCGAACTCCGTCCTCCCCTATTCCCTCTGAGATCGATGATAAAATAGGGACATCTTCGTATATCGTCCCGATACCATGTCAACATCTCTTCGATGCGTTCTTTATCATAATCATAAAAACCCGGAATCCGCATAAAGAAGGTACTGTCGTCGAGTACGCTGGCCATTATATAATTGTTCCGACCGTTCGGGTAAGACGGGATATAAGTGTATGTTACGGCCCGATCGTAAATATCGTCATTCGACTTCCGCGTAAAACGATGATTCGTATGGTGTATTTCCAGTATCTTCCGATTCAGTCTGAGCGATGCAAAACCTTTTTTTTGGAAAACCGGGTCGCCTCCTTCCGCAGTGCAAACGAATGTCGTGTCATCGAGCGGAGTAAAATTGAAAAACCCCTCGTCCTCAGACAAAAACACTCCATCGAAGGAATTCGTATCGGCTGCGGACCTCAGTATGGCGATCTCTTCCCCGAAATTCGACACCCAAAGCCCTTCCAAGTTCTGAGAATCGCGGTTCTTCCGCAGCAGGGAATCCCTGTCGATACGATGAACGGGAATCGTCACCGACTCGCTCTGCGGAGCCGAAGAACCGCCGAGCCAGCCCATCCGTAAGTGTCCGTCCCTGAAATAGCTCGTATATTCACTGAAATAGTAAAAAGAGGAATCCGGATGCAGCTCCAGCTTATGACGAATCCGATCCTCCAAAGCAAAAAGAGCCGGCGTGACTTTCGCTTCATATCCCGGATAGTCGTTCCGTATCTTCTCGACGAGAAACTCAAAATCTCGAATGGAAACATGTTGTTGGGAGAATGAACAATACGAAACAAGAACAAAACAGACTGTTAACCAAGCACATCGTTTCATAGCAAAAAGATTTAGGTGATTAAATGTTGGGAAAGGATCCTATTCCGAATTATTTGTCTTTTCAATACGCGGCCACGTCGAGGTCAGACAGAAGCCGAACGATACGGAATCCGGAGAAAACGGGTCCCGGCGCTGCTCCGGCCGAATTTCATTTTCCTGGTTTTCGTATCGGACACTATCGTTGCCACTTCGATATCGCAACCGCTCTTTCGCAAGCAGATCGGGCATTCCGTTACGGCCGTCCTCGAAGAAATCTGCTATTTCGAATTTCGACGTTTCGTACCCGATACAGGAAGAGACCGTGCTATCGGAACGAATCAGGCTGTCGGGAAACGGCAAACGAAATATGCACCGACGCTTTTTCATATACTATCGATCATTCTCTGCCGTATCCGGCGGTGTCATAAAGATAATTAAATTTTCGTTTCCCGCAAAAAGCTGCATATCAATCTATCCGGGATAATCAAAACAGCCGAACCCGAAAGTTCGGCTGTCGTTTTTCGGTGCGAAGCCAATCGCCGGTACGGAACGGTCCGGCAATCGGTCGGGCCTCGGCCCCGTTCGTTTTCCCCGGGCCCCGTAACGGACTCCGCTACTTCGCGCGGTCCGAAAGATAGTCCTTGACTACGTTGTAATACGCGTCCGGGCTTTCGTCGCCGGGATAACGCTTGTAGGCGTTGCGGCTCTCGCGGGTATCGGCTATGCCCCAGAATATCGCGTCGCAGGTGTCGTCGTACGACCCGAAAATGCAGTATTCGGTCGCCTCGCCGGCCCACACGACCTTTTCCTCCCACTCCTGCAACGTACTGCGTTTCCACTGCGTCGGAGCGACTCCCTCGTTGGGGCAGACGAAACGCACCTTGTTGTCCGAGCTGGAGGAGCGGTTGCGGTAGCCCCAGCCGTCGGTCGCCGTGAAGTTCATCGGGGAATTGACCTGACAGGTCCCGATGCGGAACTTGGCCAGGTAATTCTTCTCGTGCTCCGGCGCGGCATCGTACATTTTCCAGAAATCCTCGCCCATATAGAAAACCACCAGCATCGGGCGATCGTCCCCATAGCCGTACTTGCGGTAAACATCCTTCTGAGCCCACGACTTCCAGATGCGCTCGGCTATCCCGTTCCAGTAGGCCAGCGTATGCGCGGCCGGATTGCCGATAAACATGACGAAACGCATGCCCAGCTCCTCGCAGACCTGCTCGATCGTCGCGATCTGATCTTTGGTCTCGGTCTCCCACAGCGCATTCTCGCCCGGCTGGCAGCCGGGCCAGCTGGCCGGAGTCTCGGCCCATTGGCTGGGATTCGTCAAATCGATGATGACATCGTTGATACCGGCCTGCTGAATCGTGGAAAGAATGGCCCGGGCATGGTCGATATTCCTGTAATCGTGGTTCGTGATCCACTCGTCGCCCACCTTGAATCGGATAACGCCCTCGTTAGAGCTGCGGCAGCAGATCAGAATGTGCGTCATCGGGACGGGTCCTTTCGATGCGGATTTTTTTTCGGTCTTGCCCGTGCATCCCGCGCCGGCCAGCGCGGCGAAAAGCAGGCAAAGCGTCGCCAGTTTCTTCATGTCTGAATGCTTTTAGGGTTGACAGTTCGGTTCCACTCCCGCCGCACGACAAAACGGACGCGCTCCCGGGCACGGCCGTCCTCGCAACAGGCGGGCTTTCGTGGGGCAAAGATAGTCATTTCGCCCGGAATCGGACGCGATTTCTCGGATCGAACAAACGAAAAGCCCGTCTCCGTTCCCGGATCGGGCTTTTCGCCGAAAGCATCGCCACAGACAGCATCATTCGCTTTTCAGATTCCTCACCGGATCCTCGCCGGCCGCCTTCCACGTCCGATAGATCACGCAGGCCGTGACGACCAGACCGACGCCCGCGCCGCCGGCGACGAAAATCCACAGGCTCAAAGGTGCCTTCTCGGCGAACTGCCGCATCCAGAACTCCGAGACAAAGAAAGAGACGGCACATCCCAGCACGACGGCCGGCAACGCGACCCGCAGGATATCCGAAAGGAAAATACGCAGGATTTCCCGCAGCGTGGCTCCGTGCACCTTGCGCACGGCCAGTTCTTTGCGACGGCGGCTAGTCTCGTCATCCGTGTAGCCGATCAGTCCGATCAACGAAATAAGCAGCGTGACGATGCCGCCGATCAAGACCTGATCCCTGAACTTTCGCGAATCGCCGTACAGATTCGCCATGGCCGACGAATAAAGCGTCAGCTGCGAGTCGCCGTCCGGCATCAGCTCCTGCAATTTCTCCCGGACGCGGTCTACTGCCCGGACCGTTACCGCGCGCAGTTTGATCAACAGCATCGGAGAAGGCTTGCTATCGTAAAACAGCACGGACGGACGCGAGTCCATACCGTTCAGCGATCCGATGCGGTAATTCTCGTACACGCCGCAGATCGTGTAATCGCAAGGCTCATGTTCCGTAATGGAAATCATCTTGCCGACCGGGCCGTCCGTCCAGTCCGCGAAATCCTTCATCCGTTCGACGAACGACCGGCTGACCATGATTTCCGTCGAGCCCGATACGTCCTCGGTAAAAAAGCGTCCGTCGACGAGAGGTATTTCCATCAGTTCGAGGAATCCGCCGCCGACCGCGTACTGGTCGGCCACGTTGAAACACTCCCAGTCCGAACCCGGCAGCATGATGTGGTTCCCCGCCATGCCATGCAACGGCAGACAGCTGCAGGAAGAGACCCGCTCCACCTCGGGCAGCTTCCCGATCTCTTCGACGATCCGGACGCGGGCCGCCGAATCCTGTCCGGAAACCGGACAGAAAGCCAGCCGGTCGAACGAGTATCCCGGGTCGCTGTCGAGCATGAAACGATGCTGCCGGCCGATCGCGATCAGCAGCGAAACCAGCCGTCCGGCAGCCGCAAACTGCAGGAACAGCAGAGACAGCTTCCATATCCGCCTGCTCTCCATGGAACGACGGAAAGCGGAAGTTACCGGAATCCGGGCGAAAAGAATTCCCGGCACGAGTCCCGTGACCAGAAATACGGCAGCGCAGACGCCCAGCAGGACGACGGCCCCTTCCGACAGCAGCAAGGTCTCGGGAGAAACGCCCAGCAGGTCCTCGATCAGGCCGCGGCACAGAAAGATCAGCACGATCGCCAGAACCACCGAGACGGCCATGTGCAGCAGCGTCTCGGTCATCGTCAGTCGCAGCACGTCGCTTCCCGAAGCGCCGTACGACTTGTGCAGGGCGATCTCCTTGGACCGACCGGCGAGCGACGAAAGCGCGATCAGGATATAGTTCATCATCGCGGTAAACAGCAGAGCGGAAGCCAGAATCGTCAGCATCACGAACATGTTCCGGACGTCGCTCGTGCCGGCGTGCATCTCTCGCAGCGGCTTCATCGAAAATAGCAGACTCGCCCCGGCCTTTCGCATCTCCTCGCTATCGATGTGCTTGTCGATCATCCGACGGATCGCCGGATCCAGACCCTCGGGCGTCACTCCCGGCGCCAACCGGACGTACCCCAGATAGCGATCGTTCCCGACCCAGTTGTTCCGGCTCCACTCGGCCATGCCTTCCAGCGACACCAGAATATCGTAGCGAAGGTGCGAGTTTTCCGGCACATCCTCGAACACGCCGCCCACGATCCACCTCGAACCGGGATCGTCCACCGGCACGAGGACTTCTCCTTCGACCCGGTCGATCCCCCCGAGCCTCTCGGCCAGCGAACGCGATATCATCGCATAGCCCGGACGGGCAAGCACCTTTTTCGGATCGCCCGACAGAACGGGACGCGGCAACACGTCGAACAGGCAACTGTCGGCCATCAGCACGTTATCGGCCAAGTAGCGCCGCTTATCGCCGGCCGTGATCCGGGTTCCCTCTCCGGTTACGTAGGTCAGACGCGTAGCGGCCTCGATGCCCGGGACCTCTTCTTTCATGGCAGGCGCTACGGCTCCCGGCGTCTGGGAAGACTCGAAAGGATCGCCTTCGTTCATCGAGCCGTATTCGACCAGCCGGTACACCCGCTCTACGTCCGGATAGAACGAGTCGAACGACCGTTCGAAACAGATTTTGGCAATCAGTATCAGCGCGACGGCCAATCCGACACTCAGCGAAACGATTCTCGTCACGTTGTGGCGCCCTTGCTTAAAAAGCGAGCGTAAAGCGATATTCAGGTTCCTCATGGCTCCATAGGATTTGATTTCACGGAAAGTATTATATTTCGGACTTTATGGAATAAAAAGCATACCACAAATACAACAAATTAAAAACAAAAGACTTACCCATATCCGTCTATTTTTATGTGTCTTATTTTTTGACACCTGTGTCGAATAATTAGACACGTAGCGAACTTCGGCTCGATCCCGTTCGGAACGGAAGAAACCGCGCGCGGCCCGGTCGACACAGGAGAGGGCAGATCAGATAAGCCGCGTCCGAAAAACGCTCCGCCGTCAGAGTTTTTTTATCACCCGGCACGGATTGCCGACCGCCACACAATCTGCAGGGACGGAACGCGCCACCACGCTTCCCGCGCCTATCACGCTGTTTTTCCCGTACTCGCAGCGGAAGTCGATGTCGATATGGACGTGCTCACCCATTCCTCCCAACATATCTTTCAAAATCGACTTCCTCCTCTCGGCGTCGGCAAAGTCCGCAGCGTCGAGTCGCATCGGCAGCCGTCCGGTCTCCAACGCCACCTCCGCAAGCTCTTTTTGCCCTTCCCCGTCGAGCACCTCTCCGTCCATATATTTTCGACATTCCGCCTTCGCATGCAAATCACTGACATACAAACCATTTCTCTCCAAAACAAAAGCAAAGAAAGCGCAATAGGAAACAAACGGAGGACCGCACATTTTCATATAAAGAGTATCTTTGCCCGTGAGAAAGCGATACGAGGCTTGAAAAACGAGAAAATGAACGATTCCGCCCGTCCGAAAAAATCGCGCGGTCTGCTGGCGCTCAGTCCGCTGGCCGTCTTCCTGTGTCTTTATCTGGGCACGTCGCTCGCGGCCGGCGACTTCTACAAGGTCCCCATCGCCGTCGCCTTTCTGGCCGCGTCGGTCTACTCGGTCCTGATCTCGCGCGGGGAGCCGCTCGCCGAGCGTATACGGCACTTCACGCAGGGAGCCTCGCACCACAACCTGATGCTGATGATCTGGATCTTCTTCCTTTCCATGATGGAAGCTTCAAGATTGCTTCCAAGACAGGATGTGCAATCATTCCTATGGCACTCAACAATACAGTTGAAATCTTCGAGGCACATTTTCCCAAAATCAAATCAACTCATGTCGTTTTGGAGTATGGAGAACCGATTTATGTCAAAGATCTTTCCAGAGAAGATCAGAAACATCTCGGTGCATATACCCAGAACATCCTTCATGACATGCTCGAAAAAAATAAACCCCTGGTATAATCCAGAGGTTTATTTTTATGTAATATTTGTTTTTAACCGACACTGGTTGTTTATCCGATATGTGTTGCTCCGACTGCACGGATATCCATCGGATATACATTTTCTTTTCCAACAAATCTGGAAATATATTCTACAT
>ENA-OPCL01000683-OPCL01000683.1-human-gut-metagenome-genome-assembly--contig:-NODE-683-length-28030-cov-7.285004_pt1 | contig 28030 bp, 18 predicted proteins | sample MGYA00241251_ERZ501482 | MGnify/ENA primary metagenome ERZ501482 (study PRJEB25962, sample SAMEA2042581) | human gut metagenome | biome: human gut; feature: human-associated habitat; material: faeces... | reverse complement strand
ACAAAAATGAGCTCCCACGGATGGGAGCTCAAGGAGAACCGCGCCATGGACGGCGCGTTTCGACGGTTTTGTCGGGCATAGAAGCCCTATGCTATGCAAACTGGCTATTGTAGAGATTTGCATAAAATCCATTGGCTGCAAGCAGACTCTCATGATTGCCCTGCTCTATAATCTTTCCGTCTTTCATAACAAGGATAATATCAGCCTCCCTGATGGTAGACAGACGATGAGCCACTATAAAACTGGTTCTGCCCTGCATCATGGTAAGGAACGCTTTTTGAATCTTAATCTCTGTTCGTGTATCAATCGATGATGTAGCCTCATCCAATATCAGCATAGGCGGTAAGCAGAGCATAACTCTTGTGATGCATAATAGCTGCTTCTGTCCCTGTGACAGGCTGCCACCGTCCTCACCGATTTCAGTGTCATAGCCCTTCGGCAGACGTCTGATAAAGCTGTGGGCATGGGATGCCTTTGCTGCTGCAATGATTTCCTCATCTGTGGCATCAGGCTTTCCCATTATGATATTGTCACGGATTGTGCCCTTCTTGAGCCATGTCTCCTGAAGCACCATACCATAGTTGTCACGAAGACTCTCGCGCGTGATTTTTCTGATATCATGTCCGCTCACCTTAATTGTTCCACTGTTTACATCATAAAATCTCATAAGCAGATTGATAATAGTCGTCTTTCCACATCCTGTCGGACCTACGATAGCCACGCGCTGTCCAGGCTTTACATGGAGATTGAAATCCTCGATAAGCTTTTTATCCGGCACATATGAGAAATAAACATCCTCTATGTCCACACGTCCGTCAGCCTCTTCAAGTATTACCGCATCCGAAGCATCCGGTATCTCCTTTTTCTCCTCAATCAGCTCGAAGATACGAGCAGCACAGGCAAGTGCGTTCTGAAGCTCTGTGATGACACCCGATATCTCGTTGAACGGCTTGGTGTACTGGTTGGCATATGATAAGAAGCATGAAAGCTGTCCTACTGTGATTCCGCCTGTGAGTGCACTCATGGCGCCGAAGATTCCGACTCCGGCATACACGAGACTGTTAACAAAACGTGTACTCGGATTTGTAAGACTCGAGAAAAATGTTGCCCGCAGTGAGCATTTCTGTAATCTGTCATTTATCTCATCAAACTGCCAAAGAGCCTCATCCTCATGGTTGAAGGCCTGTACTACCTTTTCATTTCCCACTATCTCGTCAATAAGTGCTGTCTGCTCTCCCCTTGTTCTTGTCTGTAGCTGAAACATGGAATATGTCTTTTTAGTGATAAAGCTTGCCACAAAAAGTGACAAAGGTGTGATGAGCACTACAATGCATGATATCTTCACATCTATTGTGAGCATGAAAATAAGCGTACCTGCTATTGTTGCAATTCCTGTAAAGAGCTGTGTGAAGCCCATCAAAAGTCCCTCTGAAAATGTATCTACATCGGCGATGATACGGCTGACCATATCACCATGTGAGTGACTGTCAATATATGATAACGGCATTTTCTCAATATTCAAAAATGCATCATGCCTTATATCCCTCACTATGTTGTAGGTCATCCTGTTGTTGCAGATATTTGTAAGCCACTGGGCCGCTGCCGCTATGACAACTATTATTGCTGCTCTTGTGAGGATGGCTGTCATAGCCGTAAAATCAACCTTTTCTTTTCCTACAATCAAATCAATTGCGCGTCCTGTGAGGATTGGAAAATAGAGCGTAAGCGCTACTGTAACAACAGACAGGGCAAGGGAAATCACAAGCAAAGGGATATATCTTTTCATGTAGCTTAGTACCTTGCGCATTGTGCCTGCTTTATTCATCTTCGCATTATCCGTAGCCATTCTCTACACCTCCTTTTGTTTGGTCATATCCGACTCTTTTTTAAACTGTGAATCATATATCTCTTTGTAGGTCTCGCATGTCTCAAGCAGCTTTTCATGCGGTCCAAAGCCAACCATCTGTCCGTCGTCAAGCACTATGATATTGTCCGCAAACTGGATAGATGAGGTACGCTGTGACACGATAAATATTGTCTTGTCACCATGCATGCCCTTTAATGCCGCGCGAAGGCTCGCATCTGTAGCAAAATCAAGCGCCGATGCACTGTCGTCTAGTATCAGTATGTCAGGATCCTTTACAACCGCCCTGGCAATTGTAAGCCGCTGCTTCTGACCGCCTGATAGGTTCTTGCCGCCCTGCTCTATCATGTAATCAAGGCCGCCCTCTTTGCCCTTTACAACCTCTGTGGCCTGTGCTATATCAAGCGCCCTCCACATTTCCTCCTCTGTGGCATCATTTTTGCCCCAGCGCAGGTTATCGGCTATCGTTCCTGCAAAAAGCACTGCCTTTTGCATTACAACACCGATTTTATCTCGAAGCTTCACTGCATCGTAGTCATTTATATCATTTCCCTGAATCCTTATAGTGCCCTTTGTGGCATCATAAAACCTCGGAATAAGGTTTACAAGGCTTGATTTTCCTGAGCCTGTACCACCGATGATTCCGATTGTCTGCCCCTTTTGCACTGTAAAGCTTATATCTGTGAGTGTCTCATCGGCCGCTCCCTCATATGTCATGCAGACATGATCAAACTCAACCTCAGGTGCGCCATCCTTTGCACCAATGAGCTTAGGATTTTTCTCAGGAAGCTTTGATGGAATAGAAAGCACATCCGCTATACGATTACCGCACGCCACTGCCTTTGTCACCTGTACGATGAGGTTTGCAAGCTTTATCAACTCGACAAGTATCTGTGACATGTAGTTTACAAGTGCCACAACCTCACCCTGTGTGAGGATTCCTGCGTATACCTGCTTGCCGCCTGATACGATAACTGCGATTGTTGCGATATTTATAATGATAAAGGTCAGAGGATTGGTGAGTGCTGAGATTCGTCCTACAACCTGCTGCATATTGGTTAAAAGCTCGTTGTCCCTTTTGAAGCTGTCAATCTCATCATTTTGCTTATTGAAAGCTCTTATAACCCTGGTTCCCTCTAAATTCTCCCTGGTATGTGAAAGCACTGTGTCAAGAGAGCTCTGCACCTTTTTGTAAAGCGGAAGGCTTGCAACCATAACTGAGAATACCACTATTGAAAGCAGAGGTATGGTAACTACAAAAACCATTGCCGCTCTTACATTTACTGTAAAAGCCATCGCCATAGCTCCGAATACAATAAATGGCGAGCGAAGGAAGAGTCGAAGCACCAGATTGACTCCTGACTGCACCTGGTTTATATCGCTTGTCATCCTCGTGATAAGTGTCGATGTGCCCACTGTATCCATCTTTGAGAATGACAGTGACTCTATCTTTTCAAACAATATATGGCGAAGCTTTGTGGAAAAACCGACTGCCGCCTTTGCCGCAAAATACTGTGCTGTGACCGAACTTACCAAACCAACTGCCGCAAGCAGCACCAGCACACCTCCCATCTTCCATATATATAGCTTGTCCGAAGCCGTAATTCCGTTATCAATGATTGCCGCCATGACAAGCGGTACTATAAGCTCAAAGGATGCTTCCAGCAGCTTAAATAACGGAGCACAGATGCATTCCTTTTTGTACTCCTTTAAATATTTTAATATCTGTTTCATCTTTTCCCCTTTCAGATTTTATGTCGCCGATTACAGCTTCACTATTATAGATGATTTTTCTCATATATACAAGAAAAACGATACACTAAAAAACCAGTACCATGCGGTACTGGTTTCATATATCAGCTCTTATGTATATGCTTCTTGATTGCTTCAAAGCTCTCAGGACTGATGACATGCTCTATACGGCATGCGTCCTCTGCTGCAATCTCCTTATCAACACCAAGCTTCTCAAGACACTCTGACAAAAGCTCATGTCTTTCGTATATCATCTCTGCTATCTGTCTTCCTGAATCTGTCAGTGTGATAAATCCTGCATCACTAACTGTGATATTGTTCTTCTCTCTAAGGTTTTTCATGGCTATACTCACGCTGGATTTCTTAAATCCAAGCTCATTTGCTATATCAACTGAGCGTACCACAGGAAGCTTCTTGCTGAGAATAAGTATGGTCTCTAAATAGTTTTCTGATGATTCATTGTTTCGCATTTCGAATACCCCCGTGAGTTTATTTTCGTTCGTTTTAATTCAGTTATATTATTATAACATACATTTTATTGTTTGCAAAACTTTTCTTTTGATTTGTACGTGATTTATAAAAATCCAAAAAAATATCAAAATCCCATATTTGTTATTGACTTCTAATTTATGTTAGTGTATACTAACTATCGAATCAGAAAACAAACGTATGCATGATATATTTCTAAATCTTGTATGCCATAAATGTTTAATTATACCAGATAAGACCGGCTGATCACCGGTCTTATTTATTTTATAAAAAAGGTAACTATTTAGCTTATGCGAGGGCTCTCTTTAGCCTGTCAAGCCCTTCCATAAGCACTGAACCGGGGCATGCGATATTCAATCGCACAAAGTAACGGCCATTGCCTCCAAACTCAGCTCCCTCCGACAGATAAAGGCCTGTCTTTTCGCGAATCATCTGCGTAAATGCCACAGAATCATCTGTGAGTGCACTGCAGTCAAGCCACATGAGGTATGTCGCATCGGCATCCACTATGTGTATCTGCGGCAGATTTTCTGCCACGAAGTCACAGACTGTTTTGCGGTTTTCCCAGAAATATTTTCTGAGCTCCTCAAGCCACGGCTCACCCTTTGTGAATGCCGCAACTGCTGCCGTGATGGCAAATGCGTTTGGCTCCGCCACCTCGTCTGTATTTAATGCGCGCCATACCTTGTGACGCAGAAGCTTATTTGGCACCATCACTGCCGCAGTCTGTAAGCCAGCCATATTAAAGCACTTGGTCGGTGCAATACAGGTGATGCTTATATCGGCGCAGTCCTCTGATGCTGCCGCAAACGGCACGTATGATTTTCCCGGTGCTGTGATGTCGCAGTGTATCTCGTCTGATATGACCGTCACATTGTACTTCCTGCAGAGTGCACCTATTTTCGCAAGCTCATCCTTTGTCCAGATGATACCGCACGGATTGTGAGGGTTGCAAAATATCATAAGCGAGGTCTGTGGATTGGAAAGGTCCTGCTCCAACCTGTCATAGTCCACAAAATATCTGCCGTTTTCGTACCCAAGCGGACTTTCCTGTACATTTACGCCGTTATTAAATATGGAATTAAAAAATATATTGTATACCGGTGTCATGATAAGCACATTTTCACCGGGTGTTGTGAGCTTTCGCACTGTAGATGATATGGCCGGTACGACCCCTGTGCAAAAAATCAGGCTGTCTCTTTCGATTTTAAGCCCATGGCGTCTGTCCCACCACGAAATATACGCATCATTCCACTCATCCGGAATGATGGAATAGCCAAACACTCCGTGAGAAACACGCGCTGATATTGCATCTATTATCTGTGGTGCTGTCTTAAAATCCATATCTGCTACCCACATCGGGAGCTCATTTTCTGCCACATCCCACTTTAGTGAGCCTGTATTTCTTCTGTCTACAACGGTGTCAAAATCATACATAGATTATTTTCCCTCACATATTATCTTAGTCTTTGATGGGTCAACTCTGTCCTTTTCGATAGTCAGTGTGCCAATCTCCTTTGCCCTTATCACTCCGCTTGTCGGATTTAAAACACTGTCCACCTTACTGCAAATCTCTGCATCTACCGAAGAATACTCAAATGCCAATGTAGTGTTTATGAGCTTACAGTTTTTCATAACAAGGTTGTCGATGTAGCAAAGCCCCTGCAAGCTCTCGATTGTGCAGTTTATAAGTGTCAGATTCTTTGCGTTCCAGCCAAGGTATTCACCTGTAATAAATGAATCATAGACTGTGACATTTTCCGTATTCCAGAAGGCATCCTTTGAGATAAGCTTTGAATCGTGCACCTCTACATTTCTTGAGCCGTCAAACGAATAGTTGCCGACCAGCTGGAAATTCTTCATGATAAGATTATTTGTATTCATGCCAAAATAATCTCCCTTTGCCGAGACATTCTCTATATCGACATGGTCACAGCTCCAGAGTGTCTCCTGGGCATTTGGAAACGTCACATTTTTAAGCTTTAAGTAATTGCAACGCCTGAAGTTCTTAGGTGCCTCAACTATTGAATCAGTGACAGAGATATTGTCTGTATACCAGACACCCGCACGCGCCATGTCAAACCATGTACAGTCCTTTACAGCTATGTCACTACAGTACCATAGCGGATATTTCCATCTAAAAAAACAGCCTGTCAGGCTAATGCCATGGCTCTCCTTAAGAGGTGACTCTCCGTCATCAAAAATTGTATCATAAATATCCAGGTCGTTGCTTGCAAACAGGGCTCTTTCGCCTGTCAGAAACTCCTGATGGATTTGTTTTCTTTCGCTCATTATATATACTCCTTTTTCCCGGTAATTCTAAATAATTATCTGCCATAAAATCAAATAACCGCCGAGCACATAATATATGCAGCCCGACAGTTATCATTATACCCCAACCCCTACTGAATTTGTAGTATTTTATATAAGTTTAATATTATTAGCCTGATATTTACAGCTCAAGCCCGTCAAGTATGCTCTTAAGTGCATCAGCAGACTCCTTGAGCTTTAACGCTTCCTCACCGTTTAACTCGATTGGGATATCGCTCTCCACTCCGTTTGCTCCAACGATTGCAGGCATTGAGAGAACCACACCGTCAATGCCGTACTGTCCGTGCATCATGTGTGAAACAGGAAGAATAGACTTCTCATCACGCATAATTACCTCGCAGATACGTCTGACCGACATAGCGATACCATAATATGTCGCATGCTTTCGGTTGATTATCTCATAAGCACTGTTCTTTACGTTTGCAGCGATTTCCTCTGTATTCTCCTTGTGCTTGTAGTGACCTCTCATCTCGCACATCTTGTGAAGCTCCACTCCGGAAACATTGGCTGATGACCATGCAACCACCTCACTGTCTCCATGCTCACCTACTATAAATGCATGTACGCTTCGGCTGTCCACCTCAAGGTGCTCTCCAAGCGCGTACTTAAGTCTTGCACTGTCAAGCACGGTACCTGAACCGATGACACGCTCCTCAGGAAGTCCTGAAAGCTTCTGTGCCACCTGTGTTAAAATATCTACAGGATTTGCAACGATAAGTAAGATTCCACCGAAATTTCTCTTTGCAATCTCCGGAATGATGCTCTTGAAGATTGCAACATTTTTATTTACCAGATCAAGTCTTGTCTCGCCCGGCTTTTGGCCTGCACCTGCAGAAACAACAATGATAGCAGCATCTGCCACATCATCATAACCACCTGCATATATCTTCATAGGTCTGGCAAAAGGAATACCGTGGCTTATATCCATCGCCTCTCCCTCAGCCTTGTCCTTATCAGCGTCAATGAGAACTATCTCAGAAAAAAGACCGCTCTGCATAAGTGCAAAAACTGATGCCGAACCAACGAATCCACATCCGATCATGACGGCCTTTCTTGGGTTTGTCTTAACAACTGCGCTAGTTTTATTGCTCATGTACGTTCCTCTCTTTCTTAAACTATAATTCAAATAGTTGCTTTTTATTATAACTATTCATCCCAAACACAAATTCTCAATATCTGCTTTGTTATCAGTTGTTCTGAATAATTATCTTTTATTTATATTATACCCGCATTGTACATATAATCCGTTGTAAAAACAACAAATTACTTGATAAAATACAATCAATAGCCCATTGTTCCCATTTTTATACAATTTTAATGCAGATTTTCACATAAAAAATGCAATACTAAAAAGCAAACCGGACCAATACAGCTGAATGAATTGTCATTTAGCATATTGATCCGGTTATATTAAAATGCTGTATCCGCTTATTTTGTGCTTGAATTTCTGTACTCAAGCGGTGTCATTCCATACAGCTTCTTGAACTGTCTGTTAAAATGCTCCACGTTCTGATATCCTGCCTCGATTGCGATATTCTCAACAGTTGTGATGCTGTTTCTCAGCAGTGTACGTGCCTTCTTCATCTTGGCATTGGTGACCAGCTCCCCGAAAGTCTTGCCTGACTTCTCCTTTATGTACTTGGAGATATACGGCTCTGTCAGGTTGAACTGTGCAGCCATGTCTGCAAGCGATACTGTCTTATAGTTGGCCTGGATGAAGTTGAGCATGGCAATATAGCGCTCATCCTTCACGTGACTGTCAGCCTTGGTGGCAAGGTAATGGTTTACCGCAACAACAAGCGCTCCGATTGATGCCTTGATGATATCCTCATCCACACCTGCGCCCCAGAACATACTGCCGTCAACTGTGATACCCACATATGCCATAGCCTTTGATGAAGATCCGTGTGAAAGCGCATGCTCCTCGTATACAGTGAGCTCAAAGCTGATGTCAAAATACTGCTTAATTATATTGCTGACTGCATCGAGACGGCCGTTTCCATTGGCATCTACCTTTCTGGTGCTGTCATTGTGTAAAATAACTGCCTCTGCGAAAATGCCGTTTACCTGCTTAAAGTGGCACTCCGGTATAGTGAAATATGGATGAAAATCCACATAATTGTCTGTAAAGATACTGTGTACCCACTCAGGTGAAAGCTCCTTGTGCTCCTCGTCCGATACCTGCTTGACCATATATCCGACCTGCTCTCTCATCTGCTGCGGCACATTGATACCGAAGCTCTGCTTAAGGATATATGCCACTCCGCCCTTTCCTGACTGGCTGTTGATACGGATAACATCAGCCTCGTATGTCCTGCCGACATCCTTTGGATCTATAGGCAGATATGGAACCGTCCACTTATCAAGCTTCTTTTCCTCTCTCCATGCCATGCCCTTTGAGATTGCATCCTGATGTGAGCCTGAAAAAGCAGAAAAAACAAGGTCTCCCGCATATGGCTGTCTCTCGCCTACCTTCATTCTGGTAAATGTCTCATACTTTTCCCTGATCTCAGGCAGATTTGAAAAATCAAGCTGTGGATCCACTCCGTGTGAGTAAAGATTCATGGCAAGTGTCACGATATCTACATTTCCTGTTCTCTCACCGTTTCCAAACAGCGTACCCTCTATCTCCTCAGCTCCTGCAAGCACACCAAGCTCTGATGTGGCAACACCGCAGCCTCTGTCATTATGAGGATGTAAGCAAAGCACTACTCCGTCCCTGTACTTGAGGTGCTTGTTGATATACTCTATCTGTGTGGCAAAAACATGTGGCATAGCATTCTCTACTGTTGTAGGGATATTGATGATGGCCTTATTATCAGCCTTTGGCTGCCATACATCAAGCACAGCGTTGCACACATCAACCGCATAATCCACCTCAGTGCCCGAAAAGCTCTCCGGTGAATACTGGAAACGGAAATTACCGTCAGTCTCTGCCGCAAGGTCTCTCAGTAAAACAGCTCCGTCAACTGCAAGCTGCTTTATCTCTTCCTTTGACTTCTTAAACACCTGCTCACGCTGTGCAACAGATGTGGAATTGTACAGATGTACAACTGCTCTCGGTGCTCCCTCAAGTGCCTTGAAGGTCTTCTTGATGATATGCTCTCTGGCCTGTGTCAGCACATGTATAGTGACATCATCAGGAATCATATCCCTCTCAATAAGAGCTCTCGTGAAATTGAACTCTGTCTCAGAGGCTGCCGGGAAACCTACCTCGATTTCCTTAAAGCCTATATCTACAAGCATCTTAAAGAAGTCAAGCTTCTCCTCAAGACTCATCGGCTCGATTAGAGCCTGATTGCCATCACGTAAATCAACCGAACACCACAGTGGTGCTTTATCTATATAATCCTTCTTAACCCAGTCATAAGTGCATTCAGGAGGCAGAAAATAACTGCGCTCGTATTTTTCATATCCTTTCATCTTAAAACCTCTTTTCGTTTGAACTGATATAATTGTAACACATAAGCGCAGTTATTGGAATGATTATATTTAATCACTTTGGTTGATGTAATTTAATTTTTTATAAAAATATAATCAACTTTATTGATTTTGATTATTCTAATCAGATATTTAGGCTAAAATATCCGGCTAATCCTCTCTCTTATTACCCCAGAAAAACAATGCAACTGTTCCCGGACCGGTGTGGCTTCCTATAGTCGTACCGATATCATTTATCTCTACTTTGCCCTTCATCTTAGGGAAGGCAGCCTCAATCAGATCAGCTACGGCTTTAGCATCCTCATAGCATGCAGAATTTGATATATAGACCTTATCCGAATAATCGGCACCATCCTTGCAGAGTGCCTGCATCTTCACAAGCATCTCCTTTATTGCCTTCTTTTTGGTGCGGATTTTCTCACGCACAATAAGCTTTCCCTCATTGCTCACATTCATGAAAGGACAGATATTCAGCACATTTCCCACGAATCCCGCGGTCTTTGAGATACGGCCGCCCCTGATAAAAAATGTAAGGTCTGATGAGAAGAACCAGTGATTCACCTCAAGTCTGTGCTCCATGGTCCAATCAGCCAGTGTATCAATATCCATGCCGCTATCCCTAAGGTCAGCGAGCTTATCCATCAAAAGACCAAAGCCTGACGATGCTGCCAGCGAATCAATCACATATATCTTTCTGTCAGGGTATTCCTCCTCGAGAGCCTCCTTTGCAAGCCTTGCCGAGTTGACTGTACCTGATATACCGGAGCTTAGTGCGCAGTGAAGCACATCATATCCCTCATCCAGGAACTGCCTGAAGTACTCCATGTACTCCTCCTGATTGATCTGCGAGGTCTTTGTCATGGCACCGGCTTCCATTGCCTTGTAGAAATCCGGCAGTGGCATGGACTGTCCCAGATCATCCATATACTCTTTGCCGTCGAGCTCATAGTGAAAGCACGCGTACTTAATATTCCTATCAAGCATATGCTCTTTGGTAAGATCTGCTGTTGAACAGCAGCTAATCACATAATTTGACATATTATTTTCCTTTATTATAAAAATGATATGAGGGTCATAAGGTATTTTGCCCCTCATTTATGATTAATCTTTGTAGTTATTCAGAATTGTATCTAATCATTATATGTAGTCAGATACATATGGTATCTCATGATATAAAATATCGTCAAGCTTTGCAACAGCATCATACGTAGTTTGTATTTTACCCATCTGCAAAAGCTTCTCAGCACTCTTGTAGCCTAAAAGCAGTGTGGTAAACGTGCCAATAGACATGCTTAGGTGATACTGTGGATTTTTGTCGGTGAGAGCACAGTGCCCTTTCTCAAAATCAATGACAAATGTGCCATTGTTCCACGGAAGAAGTTCATCTGCTATCTCAAAGCTAAAACAGCCGCCCGGGCCATCCGGGTCACAGTTATACTGTGATATAAACTGCGCCACGTCGATGATTCTGCCCATGGCGTATGGTCTTATTGTCTCCTTTATATCACTGTCATCGAGCTCAAAAGCGATGGGCTCGCTGTAATAGTTGTTGCCTCTGACCTCATCAATCATGGAATCGTGCGCATGAATGTACTCCCACAGACCAAGCTGCGCCTCACGGTTTAAGTAGATGAGCTCCTTGATGTGCATGACATCGGAGCTGATAAGATACACCATATAGCCACACGGTTCATCATCCTCGTTGTAGTAGATGGCGACCATCGTATCATCCTCATCCCAGCGGAAGTACTCCTCCCAAGCCAGATTGTTTCTGTACAGACAGCCGTGAGTCTTCGCGGCAAAGTGAGTATGAAGCTTCTTAAACTGCTCGTCATCCCACTGCACACGGCGCACATAGCCCGGCTCCTTAAGCTTTGTGGGAATCTGTCTGTCCTTTATCACATATGTCATCTTGTTTGAGATAATCTCCCAGCCAAGCCCTCTGTAAAGAGGTATGGAGTATGGGTACAAAAGAGCAAACGACTTGTTGCTGTCGCGCATTCTCGTAAGACTCTTTCTCATAAGCTTTTTCATGAGACCATGGCCGGTGTACTCAGGATACGTGCACACACTTGTGACAAAGCCTACCTCGTAGCGCTCACCATATATATTCATATCGAGCGGATATACAGCAAACTGAGCCACAAGCTCCTCTTTTTTGTCTATGATATTGAAGCAGCCAAGCACATCGGCTCTCTCAAGCACCGGAAACTTCGACTGCTTGATTTCATCATCCTTCCAACCGGTCTCGGCAAGATCTGCCTCTGTTACCTGAAAAGCATAACGAAGCAGTGCATTGTACTCCTCCGCATCATCCTTTGTCAGTACTCTTATCTTAAATTCATCTGATTTAAAAGAATGCATAGTGTCCTTTCTCGCCTGTCTTTACTGTATACATCAGATCGTCCGCCTTTTTAATGAGCTCGGTAATCTGACTCTCACTGGTAACATTTCTCTCATATGAAATGCCGATGGAGCAGGTGATATTCTTCTCCTCATTAAACTCAACGTCATGGTTGAGATATTTCTTTATCTGGCTGCTGAAGCCATCCGCCTCTGCAATCCTCGCATAGATATCCTTTGCAATATTCTCAAGCTCGTATCTGGCGCATGACTCAATGACTATGATGAACTCATCACCGCCATATCTGCTCACAAAGCCTCTGTCCTTAGCAACTTCCTTGAACACAAAGGCCATCTCCTTAAGTATCAAATCTCCCACATCATGACCATACGTATCATTATAATGCTTGAAGTTGTCCAGGTCAATAAACATAAGCCCCACATCCATTCCACCGGATGTAACACTTATGCGCTTTTCAAGCTTTTCAATCTCCTGATACATACCTGCTCTGTTATAGATACCGGTAAGCATGTCAGTGATAGCTGCCTGCTTCAGCCTCTTGTTCATCTCATTGGCCTTCTCATTGGCCTCAATACGAGCAATGGAATACTCAAGCTCTCTGAACAACAGCTTGAAAATGCTCAGATCATCCTCATTGAGCATGTATCGCTCGATTGAGCCATGCCAGTTGTCCTTCATGCGCACATATGCTATGAGTACACTTGAAAGTGCATCATTCTTGATAAAAGGCACTGCGACAAATGAGCATACATCATCCACGCCGAAGTACGAGATGACATTTTCATACTCGTAGAAGCCCTCTGCAATCTTTGATGTGGCAATGCCCTCCGGATAGTCTATCATGATATCACATATGCCCTTTATAACCTCATCTGTCATATCACAGCCCGTATCATTATAAAGCACCTGTGGCTCCTTCGCGTGCAGATCTATGATCAGCGCACAGTCAAGACTGAAATGATTGATGAAATTGCTCATGGCATTTTCAATCATGGTGTCCTTCTTCTGGTCATTGACATCGATAATGGTCTGCCATATGGAAATAAACTCCATCTGACGCTTTGAGCCCTGATAATCCTTTTCGAGCCCATGCTGCTTTACAAGCATATTAATCTGCCGCTCATTGATATGGCCATCACTCAGTGACTCTAGGTTGATATTTTTTAACATGTCAAGCGGAGCTGCCTCTGCTATTTCATGCATCCTTTTATTGTGTGCCTCTAAAAGTATTCTCTCATGCTCTATAAGCTCATTTTTGCCGAGCAGCTCAAACAGCTTCATCCTGCTTTCCCTGTATATCGAATATGCAAAAAATTCGTTTCCCTCCGCATTAACGAGATATCTCTCCGCATCCTCAAAACGTAAAAAGGCTTCTTCCTTTTCACCATCGTGCCACAAGAGCATGGCTGATGCAAAGGAGTAAAGGAACATCTCATCATCGCATCTGGAATAGTCATGGACTGCCTCAGTTCTTGTGGTGTCAATTACTCTGTAGATGACATAATTAAGAAACTGCTTGCAGCTGAGCAGATAGCGCTCACAGCTGAATCTGTCCCCAGAAAATATAGATGCAAGCGCAAGAAGCGCATATACCTTACTCGTGTTGCACACTCTTAAGCTGTTTAGATGAAGCTTTATAATAGTCTTCATGGCAACTAAAAGTGCATGGACAGCCTCCTTATAATTGCCCTGCATGATATAGTTAAGAGACTTGTTATAATACACCTCAGCTATATCCTCCGGCATCTTCAGGTAATATAACATATTGATTGCAGCATTGTAATAATTGTCAACCAGCTCATTTTTACCCATGGCACTTAAATTGTAGCCTATAGACGTAAGCACTCTCGCAACATATATATTGCCGTGCCCCTTCATGAACTCGTATGTACGGATAACATATAAAAAGGCTATCTCATTGAGACCGCTTGTGCTGGCAAGCATAATAGTCTTCTGATATGCATCATACACAAGCTGCTCATTTCCTATCTCCTTCGCAAGCTCAAGCCCCTTCGTAAAATGCTTTAGTAATGATTCATCATAAAAGGACTGCTTCACCACATCCCGGCTATTGTCGTATGCGTAAATATATATATGTGCCAAATGATTCCTGTAGCCGTGCTTTATGAGCTTTTCTATAATTTCATCACTGACAGGTATATCCTGTACACAGAAGAATATATTGTACCAGCCTGACATCTTTATCATGACTGACAAAAGCTCTGCCTTAAATATCAGTGTGTCATCCTCTGCCAAAACTGCATAGTCATAGGCACTCTTTGCACTGTTTCCGGCCTTCTCAAGCTTGCCCTGATACATATAGCAGGTGCCCTTCATGAAATAATACAGCGAAAGATAATGCTCACTGTCATTTTCCGGTATCAGCGCCTTGTATTCATTCGTGAGCTCAATCGCTTTGGACATCTCTCCAAGTAAAACAGACGTCCTTGCATAGACCATATAAAAGCGGCGCAGGCTTTTCTCATCAATCCATGCATCCTCAAACTTAAGCTTATGCTCTATAATGCGGCAGCCTCTCCTTGCCTGCTCAAAATCCAGAAACTCCATGATATTTGATGCTTCCTGGATGCTCTTCTCAAAGTTCATAGTGATATACAGCTCATCATCATTTGTAGTTTTTACGTTATTTTTAAGCGGTCCGGCACTGCCTATATAGTATATGGCGCTCCTGTCCTCAAGCGACTCAACTATACGATCCCACACCTCAACAGTACTGTCAGTACCCTTGACTATGGCATTGACACCTAACACGATACCGATATTGGCGCATGGATTGTCAATCAGATACTTGATGGTCTCAATTGAACTCTTAGACGCCATCTGGAATCTGTTTATCACAATCATCAAAGGCTTCACCTCAGAAAGCTTCTTGAGCATGTCAGCTATGGCCATCGTCATGCGTCTCTGCTCATATGCCACCTCATTTAACAGCACTGTCTCCTCTCTGAAGCACTCACCTGTCTCATAATAGCTGTTTAACACCTGTCTGTGCAGATAGTACACACCGCACTCCTTCTGGAAATCATCAAAGCTTCCGCCTATAAAGCGCCTGTGCATATTGCATATGATGTCCAAAAATGGCTCATAAGCTCCGACCAGCGTATTGTAAGAGAACTCACTGTATGCAAAAAAGACGTTATCCTCATTGCTTTGATAACGTCTTATAACCTCAAGATTTTCAATCGAAAAATCATTGCTATAATTCGCCATTACGATATTTCGAGTCTCTTTTCCTATGCGATTGTAAATCTGCTCGATTACCCCGCTATAATACTTCTCTATCATCTAATTACCCCATCATGTTCCAAAGCCGACACAGTGTATATCAATCCTCCTGTAATCAGGCTTTTCCGAAATAATCCTAAAACCATAGTAGACCAAAACTCCTAAAAAGTCAATCTTTTGACTCAATAATGATAAATTTTCCTCTATGGATATCAACCACTGCATGGTCATCTACTATTTCATTGGATATACCAAGCGATGTAAACCTGTCAAAGGAATAATCAGTAACAGGATACTTAAAGCCTCTAAGGCTTACCTCATTGTCGTCTGTCAGTGCTATAAGAGATACAAACCGGCCATACTGTGCTGATTTTTCAATGGTTACCGGCTTATCTGCCATCCTTATGCGGTTGTTTGTATCGATAATGCTGATATCGGTTTTACTTTCCAGGCCTATTCCCAAAAGTGAAATATTTCCAAGCACATGGTCTATTCTGCTGCCTGTTGCTCCAAGCAGCACTATGCTTCGTGCTCCCTCGCTTATTGCCAGTCTTATGGCGTACTCTGTATCAGTATCATCCTTTACGGGATTGAGCCTGCGTATCTCAGTCTGTCCCTTTCTCTCAAAATACTCCAATGCATTTGTCTTAGTTGAATCGAAATCACCTACAATTATATCAGGTGTGACACCGTTTTCGTACAGAAAATCCATTCCGCTGTCAGCCGCAATGATAGCATCTATTCCGTCAGTCTTTATCTCATTTAAGCCGAATTCCTTATCTATTTTTCCACCACATACAATCAAATACCGCATTTTATCCACCCTCTCCTTAATAACATATCCACATTTGCTTAAGCCCCGGAAGCATTTCCGTTTTAACCTGCATCTGTTACATCATGATATTCAGAAAACCCTTTACATTTTCTTCTATATCTCCGCTAAACACCGCACTTCCCGCAACAATGATATTGGCTCCTGCCGCAAGCAGTGTCTCAACATTCTCCAGATTGACACCACCGTCCACCTCTATATCAGCCTTGTTTGCGGTTTTCTCAAGAAGCGCCTTTAGGTCGCGCACCTTGTCTACAGTGTACGGAATAAGCTTTTGTCCTCCAAAGCCCGGATTTACCGTCATGATAAGCACCATATCCACCTTAGGGAGCACATACTCTATAGCAGAAAGCGGAGTAGCCGGATTTAATGCTACACCTGCCAGTATGCCCTTTTCCTTTATTGCCTCGATTGTTCTGTCAAGATGCTTGCATGCCTCCGCATGGACTGTGATGATGTCAGCGCCTGCCGCCGCAAAATCATCTATGTATCTGACCGGCTCATCTATCATCAGATGCACATCAAACATGCGCTCTGTGCACTTTCTGATTGTCTTTATGACCGGCAGTCCTATTGATATGCTTGGAACGAAGCTGCCGTCCATAACATCTATATGTACATATTGTGCTCCGGCCTCATCAAGCTGCTTAAGCTGCTCTCCGAGTATTGAATAATCCGCTGATAAAATTGATGGTGATAAACAGTTCATGTTTTCCTCCGTTTGATTATGCTTTAAATTAATACTTTTGTCTGTTTTTAAGCTCCTCATATAAAAGCTTATAATTATCATACCGCACCTGCGATATTTTCCCTTCTGAAAGAGCCTCCTTGACACCGCAGTCCGGCTCATTTATATGACTGCAGCCCTGAAACCTGCAATACGGCTCATATTCTACAAACTCCGGATAACAGGTCCACAGATCCTCCTTTTCAAAGCCCGGCACATCCATCGAGCTAAAGCCCGGTGTATCCATGATATACGTGCCATCCTTTATCGGAATAATCTCAGAATGTCTGGTCGTGTGCTTTCCGCGCTCTATTTTCTCACTTATGTGCCCTGTCTCCATCTGCACATCATCCTGCAGACAGTTGATGATAGATGACTTGCCAACACCTGAGGGGCCTGCAACCGTGGTTGTCCTTCCCTCTAAAACGTGCTTTATCTCATCTATACCCTCGCCGGTTTTCGTGCTGGTAAACATCACTCTGTAGCCTGCCGGCTCGTATATGCTTTTAAGCTCCTGCTGCTTTTGGGGCGTGATTAGATCCTTTTTGTTGAAGCATATGGTGACCGGCACATGCTGGTACTCCATCATACACAAAAACCTATCAAGCAGGTTGAAATTGGGATCCGGCTTTGCGGATGCAAAAATAACCAGGGCCATGTCTATATTGGACACAGCCGGCCTGATAAGTTCGTTTTTCCGTGGCAGTATACGCTCGACATTGCCTATGTGCTTTTCATCATCGAGGACTGCTATGTCGACGATATCGCCTACCAGTGGCTTTATCTTTTGTTTTCTGAAGGTGCCTTTTGCTTTGCACTCGTAGAGAGTGCCGCCTGTGGCAGTTTCTTTTGCTTCTTTGGTTTCTTCTACGTAGACGTAGTAGAAGCCGGCAATTCCTTTAATAATTTTTCCTGTCATGGTTTTCCTTGTGTGCTTTTGTATTTGCAGGAGTCACGCTTTCGGCGGGGTGCATGCCGCGCTTTGAGGTTGTGCGGGTGGCGGAGGCAGGCATATATTCCTCTTAAAAAATATGAAGCAAACCCCGGGCTCTCCTACGGACAGGCTATGGCTTGCTCTGCCCTGTTCTTTCCTCGGTAGGTTTATGGCACCCCGGGGCATTTCATATTTTTTCCTCGGAACACATGCCTGCCCCGCTTCCTTAGTTCCTCTCCGCGAGTTCAGGTTTTCGTCCGCGGGTTGATGCGGTAGTGGGGTGCGGATAGCACCCACTTTGTGGGTGCTATCCGGTGGCTTACTGTACTTCTACTGTTTCTGTCTTTGTCTGAACTTCACCCTCAACTTCATTTCCATCTCCATCCAATGATGGAACTGTATATTTCCATGTTACCGTTATTTTACCGGATGCACAATTCATTGTTCCGGATACTGAAACCTCTGCTGAAGTTACTGTTCCACTTGCGTATGTCTGTCCATCACTGCCTTTTAAGGTATATGAACCATCTACTACCTTTGCATTTTCTATTCCAAGTGACAATGTCTTATTTACGCTCTTTGAAACCTGCTGCTTACCCTTACTGAGTGTAAGTGTGATTGTGGTGCCCGCGGCTACGGTTTCACCGGATTTGGTCTGGCTGATTACGTTGCCGGCGGGTACTGTGTCGCTGTACTGGGAGTCAGCATAGGTGTACTTGAGCCCTGCTCCTGCGAGGGCGCTTTCTGCATGTGACTGTGAGGCACCTACTACGTTTGGCACGGTGATTGGCTTCTGGCCCGGTGAGAGGGTGACTGTTACTGTGCTGCCCTTTGCGGCCTGTTTCTTTGCTGATGGTGACTGTGCTGTTACTACATCTGCTGCTACACTGTCATTGTAATCTCCATACTCGAAGGTGACACTAAAGCCTGCTGACTCGAGTGTACTCTTTGCTGAGCTCTTGGTCTTTCCGATTACACTTGGTATCTTGACCATCTCTGATGTACTATCACCTTTTCCTGCGATAACTACATTAATCTGTGAACCACGCTTTACTGTATCTCCGGCCTTGACATCCTGCTCAAGGATTGTGCCATCCTTTTGATCTGACTGCTTTGTCTCAAATGCAAATACTGTGAGGTCAAGCTTTAAGCGGTCTACTGCCTTCTGAGCATCCTCCACTGACATGCCTCTGATGTCAATCATCTGGCCCTCTGTCTCAGTCTGTGTCTCTGACTCTGATTCAGACTCGGTCTGTGTCTGTGACTCTGTCTGCTGTGACTCTGAGTTCTTTTTGCCGCCAAACTTAAACACTCCTGCCACTGAAAGTGCAAGATATATGATAACTATTACAATGATTACGGCTGTTACTATACCCATGATTGTGATTGCTTTATCCATCTTTGGATTTAAAAGCTTGCCGTCATCATCATCGTCTTCGTCGTCTTCGTCTTCTTCGTCATCATCGTCGTCTAAGAGTGACTCATCATATTCATCATCATCGTCTTCATCGTCAGCATACTCATCACCATTATCTGCATCGATATCATCATCGTTTAAGTCCTCTGCAACACCTCTGCCTTCTTTTATCTTGTCAAGCTCCTCCGGGCTTATAACCTTGGTCTTGCCACCGTCAACGAGTGGTGCTATTGTAACGAAATCCTCATCAGGATGCGCAAGAGAGCGCCTTATGTCTGTGAGAAGCTCCTCAATAGTCTGGTATCTGCGGTCCGGTGTCTTTTGTGTACACTTTAAGATGATTTTCTCAAAGCTGATTGGCAGATCCGGTGCGTAGATGCTTGGCCTTGCAATCTCCTCCTGTAGGTGCTGCAGTGCAACTGCCACTGTGGTATCACCGTCAAACGGCACACGGCCTGTAACCATCTCAAACATTACGATTCCCAGTGAGTAAATATCACTTCTGCCATCGACGAAGCCGTTTCTTGCCTGCTCCGGAGATGCATAGTGTACTGAGCCCATCACATCTGAGCTTATTGTATTTGAAGATGTAGCCTTTGCAATTCCAAAGTCTGTCACCTTTACCTTGCCATCTGTAGAAATAATGATATTCTGCGGCTTGATATCACGGTGAATGATATTTTTATTGTGAGCGGCCTCTATGCCCCTTGCCACCTGGATTGCAATACTTGCAGACTCCTTGAATGACAGCTGGCCCTTTTTCTCGATATAAGTCTTAAGTGTGATACCCTCGACATACTCCATGACAATGTAGTACAGACCATTCTCGCTGCCTACATCATAGATATTTACGATATTTGGATGCTCAAGTCCTGCTGCTGACTGTGCCTCAGCACGGAACTTGGTCACAAATGAACTATCCTCCGAAAACTCCTGCTTTAAAACCTTTATAGCTACAAAACGGCTCAGTATATGGTCTTTTGCCTTGTATACATCAGACATGCCGCCTGCGCCAACCTTGCTTAGGATCTCATATCGATCCGATAAAAAACTTCCTATCTCTAACATCTGTTATTACCTCGTCTTAAAATGGTTTAATAATCATTACAGTGATATTATCGCGGCCACCGTTTGCATTGGCCATGGCGACAAGCTGTGACGCTGCTGTCTCGATATTATCATTTTGCCTAATAGTATCGCATATTTCTTTATCTCTCACCATATTGGTAAGTCCGTCTGTACACAGAAGAATCCTGTCGTCCTCACATAGCTCGACCTCAAAAAAATCTGCCTCCACATGATCTGCTGCCCCGACAGCTCTCGTGATGATATTCTTGTCCGGATGAACTCTCGCCTCGTCGGCATTTATCTCACCCATCCTGACCATCTCATCAACCAGTGAATGATCCCTGGTAATTTGTCTGATCTGCTCTGTGCCACCTACAATATAAAGCCTGCTGTCACCTATATTGGCCACAAAAAGCTTGTTTCCTATAATAGTTCCTACGACTAAGGTGGTACCCATTCCACGCTTAGCTTCATCCTCACGAGACTCAGCCACCAAAAGCTCATTTGCCTTGTTGATAGCCTCTTTGATGATGGATACCGGTTCATCCCCGGCATTTCTCGATACCGATGCAACCACACGCTCTATAGTGTATCTGGAAGCATAGTCACCGGCTTTGTGTCCTCCCATTCCATCTGCTACGATGAAAAGATTCGGAAGATTTCCTACTGCAGTGTCAGACGAGAAATAAAAATCCTGATTCATCTCACGAATAGCACCTGCATCCGTAATGGAAAACGTCTTCATCTAGTTTATTCCTCTCTCTTTATCTATATGCTTCTTGCGAAGCTGTCCACAGGCACCGTCTATATCTCTGCCCATTTCCCTTCTAATAGTAACATTAATTCCGTTTTTTTCAAGCCTATTTTTAAAAGCCTCTATAACACCCTTGTTGGACTGCACGTAGTCGCGCTCCTTTATCGGATTTACCGGAATCAGATTTATATGGCAGTTCATGCCATGTACGAGTGCCGAAAGCTCTGCTGCATCCTCGGCTGTATCGTTCACTCCGCCTACCAGGCTATACTCAAAGGTGACTCTGCGGCCGGTCTGTGCAAAATAATATTTGCATGCATCGACCACATCATGTATATCATAGCTGTTTGCAACCGGCATGAGGGCTTTTCTCTTTTCCTGGTTGGAGGCATGCAGTGAAAGCGCCAGCGTGATAGAAAGCTTTTCATCTGCAAGCTGTCTCATGCGCGGTACGAGACCACATGTGGAAACTGTCAGATTGCGCTGGCTGATATTGATTCCGTTTTCATCAGTGAGAAGCTCTATAAAGCGCAGCAGATTGTCGTAATTGTCAAGCGGCTCACCTGTCCCCATGACAACTACATTTGAGATGCGCTCTCCTATGTCCTTGCCTATCTGATAAATCTGGTCAATCATCTCAGACGGCCTAAGCCCCCTGACGAGACCGTCAAGAGTGGATGCACAGAATCTGCACCCCATCCTGCAGCCAACCTGCGAAGATATGCATACAGAGTTTCCATGCTTGTACTTCATAAGCACACTTTCTATGACATTGCCATCGTCGAGTGCAAAGAGATATTTTCTCGTGCCATCAAGCTTTGACACTTGCACCTCCTCTTTTTTTAGCGAGATGAGTATTGCATTGTCCTTTAATACCTGTATGAACTTTTTTGAAATATTGGTCATCTCATCAAAGCTGTCCACATGCTTCACATGAATCCACTCATATATCTGCTTCGCACGGAATTTCTTCTCTCCGAGCGATATGATAAACTCTGTGAGCTCGTCCATATTCATTGATTTGATGTCAGTTAGTTGTTCTTTTATCTGTTCCATATCATTTTTATTAAGTCTGCATTTAACTATTGTTTTATAAATGTTTTTTCTTATTTGTTTTGCTTATTGTTTATTACTTCACTGATTATATCCTGAAATCTGGTTTCGTAATTAAAATTCATCATTTAAATCTGCATAAACAAATTCTTCTAATTCGAACCAATTTATATTTATTAATTCATGATTTATTTTAATATCATAATTTGCTTTTTATGAATCTTGCAATAAAGAATCCGTCACTTCCATGCTCACCGGGCAGTATCTGTTTCATTCCGGTGCCCTCAGCAAAGTTCTTATCCAACTCAAACTCCGGATGCTTTTCAATAAACCACCTCACATTGTCCTCATTCTCAGCCTCATCTATCGTACATGTACTGTACACGAGCACTCCGTTTGGCTTCACGTATGTATGCACGGTATCAAGTATCTGTCTTTGAAGAGCGGCAAGCTCATCTACAGACTCAGGCGTCATCTTGTAGCGGATATCCTTCTTTCTGCCGAGCACTCCAAGCCCTGAGCACGGCAGATCACAGATCAGTATATCTGCCTTTCCCGCCGAATCAGCATCAAATACTGTGGCATCCCACACCTCTGCCGACATATTGTTAAGACCATGCCTGTCTATATTTTCCTCAATCATATCGACCTTGTTATCGGTCAGGTCACGTGCGAGCACATGGCCGCTTCCCTGCAAAAGCTCAGCTATATGGGTGCTCTTGCCACCCGGTGCTGCGCATACATCTATCACATAGTCGCCCTTCTTTGGAGCAGCCGTCTGTGCAACAAGCATGGAGCTGATATCCTGCACATAGAAAAGTCCGTCTCTGAAGCTCTGCAAGCCATTCAAATAATCAAATCCAGATATAACAAATGCATAATTAAGTTCATCAACCGCTGTGACCGTCACACCCTCTGCCTCAAGCATTACACGAAGCTCATCTGGAGTACACCTGGTCAGGTTTGTCCTGATGCTTATGGTGCTCTTACTGTGAAAGGCCTTGAAAATCTCCTCTGCCTTCTTCTCTCCGTATGCCGCAACAAATCTGTCCACTATCCACTGTGGCATAGAGTATCGGATGCTTAAGGTATCAAACTGTACTGAATCTATATTTCTTGCAATATTTCTGAGTACACCGTTTACAAAGCCCGAAAGTTGTGCAAACTTATGCCTCTTTGCAAGCTTCACCGCCTCATTGCATACAGCTGAATCCGGCACCGCGTCCATGTACTTTATCTGGTAGACGCTCATGCGAAGAAGGTTTCTGATGAAGGACTTCATCTTCCTTACCTTTGTCTTTGAAAAAGAGTCTATGATGTAGTCGAGCTGCAGCATATACTCGATAGTGCCGTCAACAAGCCTCGTCATAAAGGCTCTGTCCTGCTTTGACAGATACTGATACTTGTCAAGCACACTGCGAAGCACGATATGTGAAAATGCTCCACGCTCATTAATCTCAATAAGCATCTCAAGGGCAAGCTCACGCGTATCTACAGAGTGCTCATTATGCGCTGTCACGTTTGATTTTGCCGGTCTGCCCGGTATATTATTTTTGTTTATTTGGCTATTTTTATTATTATGATTATTTTTACTATGATTATTTATCATGATGATGTTTCCGAATAGTTACATATACATTTAATTTTCTAACTAATATATCCAATTTGAACTGCCACCCTGTAAAATCACAGGCAAACAGAATCTAAAACAATATCAGTCGTCACGCCTGCGTCCGTTTGTGATAAGTATTATACGAAGGAGCTGTAAAATAGCAGCCGCCGCACTGGCTACATAGGTAAGTGCCGCTGACTTGAGCACCCTTCTTGTGTACCTAAGCTCGTCATCTGCAAGTATGCCCTGTGTACGAAGCATGACAAGCGCACGTCTTGAAGCATCAAACTCTACCGGCAATGTCACGAGCTGGAAAAGCACTGCTGCCGAAAACAGCAATATGCCTATATCAATAATAAGCCCTGACGAGCGTGTGTTAAATAATAAGCCGATAAGTATAACCGGCCATGCAAGCATGGAGCCAAAATTGGCTATAGGTACGAGCGCACTCCTGATTGAAAGAGGTGCATAGCTTTTTGCATGCTGTATAGCGTGTCCACACTCGTGGGCTGCTACGCCAAGTGCTGCGACCGATGTGGCATTGTACACAGGATCAGATAAATTCACTGTTTTGGTGCGCGGATCATAGTGGTCCGTCAGACTGCCGGACACATGACGCACCTGCACATCATATATGCCTGCCGCCTGAAGCACTCTCTGAGCCACCTGCGCACCATTCATGCCTGACATGCTTCTTAGCTGCGAGTATTTATTAAATGTACCTTTAACTCTTGCCGATGCAATCATACATATCACTGCACCTATCACAACGAGTATATATGTCGGATCCCAATAATAATATCCCATGTATCATCTCTCCTTGCTGCTTATTATAATGCGTGTAGTAGTTTGTCAATAGTTACTTATAATGAATAACTATAATGTGAAGAACGAGCCCTCTTCCACATGACAGCCTCTCAAAAATGAACCTGTATCCATGCGCTTCTTGCCCTGGAGCTGTACCTCTACTAAAGATAATGCTCCTTTTCCTGTCTGTACATACATATCATTTTTTCCGATATGATAAATACAGCCCGGCTCATAATCATCGCTGCCGTCAATCACCTTTGCACTCCACACCTTAAATGTCTTACCGTTTAGGTGGGTGTATGCGCTCGGCCATGGATTAAGCCCCCTTATAAGCCTCTCAATCTCAACAGCCGGCTTTGTCCAGTCGATAAAGCCAAGCTCCTTACTGATCATTGATGTATGTGTAGCCTCCTCGCTGTTTTGAGGAGTATACTCTGCAGTGCCATCCTCTATCATCTTCATGGTCTCCACACACAGCTTTGCTCCCTCTGCTGAGAGCTTATCAAACAGGCTGCCGCCGGTCTCATCAGGTGCAAGTCTGACTGTACTCTTTGCAATCATATCGCCGGTATCGACACCCTCATCCATCCTCATGGTAGTGACACCTGTAAACTCGTCACCGTTAATCACAGCCCACTGGATAGGAGCCGCACCTCTGTACTTTGGCAAAAGTGAAGCATGCACATTGATACAGCCGTATCGAGGCATATCAAGAATACTCTTTGACAGAATCTGTCCAAAAGCAACCACGATTATTATATCTGCATTAAACTTTCTGAGATACTCTATATTAGCAGTCTCTCTTATTTTAACCGGCTGGAATACCTCAATACCGTGCGAAAGCGCACACTCCTTGACCGGTGTATACTGCATTTTCTTGCCGCGGCCCTTTGGCTTGTCGGGCTGTGTGACAACCAGTGCCACCTCGTGCCCTGCCTCTATAATTGCCTCAAGCGTTCCCACCGAAAAGTCCGGTGTTCCCATGAAAATTACTCTCATCTTACTGCCTCCCAGATATTTTCCAAGCTCAGATAACAAATGTCATCCTAATGATTACTCCTGTGTATCCTCATATGTCACATCGTGAAGTGCGCCCTCAACCTTCTCCACATAGAGATGTCCGTCGAGATGGTCAAGCTCGTGGCAGATACATCTGGCCAAAAGCTCTTCTCCCTCTATCTCATACTCATTCATATCCTCGCCCATGAAGCGAGCCTTTACATAATTCGGGCGGGTCACCTGTCCGGCTTTTCCCGGTACTGAAAGACAGCCCTCATCGCCGGTCTGCTCTCCGTCAGACTCGATAATTTCAGGATTAATCATCACGATTGGACCCTCGCCCACATCGATAACAACGATCCTCTTTAATATGCCAACCTGTGGTGCGGCAAGTCCTACACCATTAGCCTCATACATAGTCTCAAGCATATCATCAATAAGTGTTACTATCTTTGGAGTCACCTCCGTAACCTCTCTGCAGACCTTGCCAAGTACAGGGTCTCCCTCCACTCTAATAGTTCTAAGTGCCATAATTGCCTCCTTCTATATCTATCAAAATCCACTCATCGGATTGAAATCAAATGAGATATTAGCATGTTTCATTGCCGTATCAGCTTTCACAGCCTGCTCTATGCCATCCTTTATGGAAATAAGCGCCGCATAGTCAGATGTCTTCATGTAAATCACCTTGCGGTATATGTCATTTACCTTGGCGATGTTCGCATCCGCAGGACCGATGAGCTGAATCAGATGCCTATCATCCGGGCTCTGATTTTCATCTGTATGCGATATCATCTGCGACGCTATATCGTACACTTGCTGTGCCATGCTACTGCACTCACTCTCATCAGGCGATGTGACATGTACTAAAAGCATATTCCATACAGGTGGATAGTTCATAAGCCTTCTGTACTCTATCTCCTTATCGTAAAAAGCCTCATAATCCTGCTCTTTGGCAGTCCGGATGGCATAGTGGTCAGGGTCGTAGGTCTGGATAACCACATTGCCGGGCAGCTTTCCTCTGCCGGCGCGCCCTGCCGCCTGGGTCAGCAGAGCAAAGGTGCGCTCCGCCGCATGAAAATCATTCACATGCAGTGACATATCCGCCGCCAGCACACCAACCAGCGTGACATTTGAAAAATCATGTCCCTTTACAATCATCTGCGTACCGATAAGTATATCGGCCTCATGATTGGAAAATGCCTGCAAAATCTTCTCATACGCATCCTTCGCCCTCGTGGTGTCATAATCCATGCGCAGTATACGCGCCTGTGGAAAACGCTTTGCCACCATCGCTTCTATCTTCTGTGTGCCGGCCTTAAAGCCGCTAATGTACTTCGAGCCACAGCTCGGACACACCTTAGGCACCGACTGTCTGTAGCCGCAGTAGTGACAGACCATCACTCCGCCGCTATGTTCACTGAGTGATACATCGCAATGAGGACATTTTACCACAAAACCGCACGCTCTGCACGACATAAATGCCGATTTGCCCCTTCTATTTAAAAAAAGCATGGTCTGCTGGCCATTTAGAAGCCTCTCCTCCATGAGCTCCTGAAGCCTGGTGGAAAGAATCGAGCGGTTTCCCTCACGAAGCTCCTGCCTCAAATCGACAACCTCACACTTTGGAAGAGGTCTGTCATCCACACGCTTATCCAGTTCCAAAAGCCTGTAAACGCCTGTCTTTGCCTTGTAATAGCTATCCACCGACGGTGTTGCAGAGCCAAGTACCACAATGGCATCGGACATGCGCGCGTACTCTATCGCCACCTCCCTGGCATGATAGCGTGGCACCGACTCGCTCTTGTATGAATTCTCGTGCTCTTCATCTATTATGATAAGTCCTAAATTTGAAAAAGGTGTGAACAGCGCCGACCGCGGGCCAATCATGATGTCAATATCACCATTCTTAGCTCTCTCAAACTGGTCATAACGCTCACCATTTGAAAGTCTTGAATTGATTATCGAAACCCTGTTCCCAAATCTGGCAAAAAAACGCATCACGGTCTGGTAAGTAAGGGCAATCTCGGGAATCAGCACAATCGCCTGACGCCCGGACTGTATACAGTGTGCGATAAGCTCCATGTACACCTCTGTCTTGCCGCTTCCGGTAACACCCTTAATCAGATAAGTATTTCTAAGACCAGAGGCAATGTCGCCTTCTATCGTATCAACCACACTCTGCTGCGCGGCATTCAGTACCTTATCATAGGTGTCCACACTCATATGCTCCACAGGATTTCTGTAGCCGCTCTGTGTGATGACCTCGATAAAGCCACTCTGCTCAAGCGCTCTTATAGTGGCAGCCGACACCGACAGCTTGCCTGTCACAAAGG
>ENA-OPCL01000671-OPCL01000671.1-human-gut-metagenome-genome-assembly--contig:-NODE-671-length-28236-cov-2.947340_pt1 | contig 28236 bp, 19 predicted proteins | sample MGYA00241251_ERZ501482 | MGnify/ENA primary metagenome ERZ501482 (study PRJEB25962, sample SAMEA2042581) | human gut metagenome | biome: human gut; feature: human-associated habitat; material: faeces... | reverse complement strand
AAGGCAGACACGACGATGGAACAGCTGCAACGATACGGAGAGTTATGCCGCGAGCGTTGGGGCATTACCCCGCTGCAAATCTTCATCCACCGTGACGAAGGGCACTACGGAATACCCAATGACAAAACCACATGGAAGCCGAACTACCATGCTCATATCGTATGGGACTGGATGAACCACGATACAGGGAAGTCCTGCAAGCTCACGCCGCAGGACATGAGCGAAATGCAGACCATACTTGCCGAAGCGCTCGATATGGAGCGCGGCACGGCGAAAGAGCAGACAGGGCGCGAGCATCTGGAGCGGACGGACTACATCATCGCCAAGCAGAAGCAGGAGGTTGAGAAAGCCCGTGCTGCCAAGGAACGAACCGAAACGGAATTGAAAGCGGTAAAAAGCGAACTGAAGACCGAGAAACTGAAAAACTCTGCCGCCGAGGTCGGCACGACCATTCTCGACGGTATCGGGTCGATGATCGGAACGTCGAAGGTCAAACGGCAGGAGCTGGAAATCGGACGACTGCAACACGAGTTGTCCACTCGGGACGAGAGTATAGAAATCCTGCAAAAGAAGATTCAGACCATGCAAAGCGAACATAGTCGGGAACTGACGGCAATGCAGGCGCAGCACGTGACGGAAACCGCGAACATGAAGAAACAATACGAAAAAGATTTGTCTTTTCTTCAATCGGTCGTTCGCAAGGCACTGGCATGGTTCCCTCGTTTCCGCGAAATGCTGCGCATGGACGAATTTTGCCGCAAGGTCGGATTCAACGACGAGCAGACGGAAACGCTTATCGGAGGCAAACCGCTCAAATACAGCGGTACGCTCTATTCGGAAACGCACCGAAAGCGATTCAACGCCGAGAATGTGATTGCAAGAATCGCTTCGGACGAAACAAACAACCGCAAATTCGGCCTTAAAATCGACGGGATACCTATTGTCAGGTGGTTCAGAGAACAAGCAGAGCGATTACAACACTATGTTCAGCCGGAACGGAATGGAAGAGGGTTGAAAATGTAGATCGCTGAAATAAAACTTGTAAAGGTGTAGCGTATTATCGTAGTTTTTAATTATTTTTGTAGTGGGATTGGGGAAACTCGTTCCAGACATATGATAAGAAGCGTTATGCTCATCAAGTATTTGGAAACGTAGGAAATTTTCAAATTGCATACTCAGATGGCATAGTGGTTCTCACGCATATAGCGTGGGCTGCTATCACTACATCTGTATGCAAGGTTTCCTACGACCTCCAAATAAAGACGTGGCATTGCAGTTCCACGCTTCGTGGTTAATAATGGTTCTTGTAGGGACTGGAGAACATGTAACTATTGCGTATGGTTTTGCTTAAAAGATTGATCCTCGTATTGTTTTTTGTAAACGTAGCTTTGGTTTCGTCTGCACAAAGTTCGTCGATTTACAAAATGTACAAAACACGAAATTACCACAATCAACTCAGATTAAATACAAAGACGGGAGAGGTACAACAAATTCAAGATGATGGCCAATCTTGGACAATTTGTAGTGCCCGAGAATTATTAGGAGATACAGCAGGGCGATTCTGTCTTTATGAAACGCAAAATATGTGGACTTTCATTATGCTCGACACATATACAGGCAAGAACTGGCAAGTTCAATTTAGCGTGAAAGGCGAGGACTATATGTTTGCTATTCCAATTAATAGGTACTCTCTTGCTTTTCCATCCGAAGATTCAAAATGGACGAATAGATTTCAAATGTTTGCGACACAAAATATGTGGACATTTGTATTATTGGATTCTTATAACGGTAAATTATGGCAGGTACAATATAGTTCGCAGGATTTGGATAACTTAATGTGTATACCTATTAATGACCGAGAGTTAGTTTCTGATAATGAAGAATGTATCTTCTCAATTCAACCTTTAACGAGTATGTATCAATATTATCTCATCAATGACAATACTGGAGATATGTGGAAATTTCAGTGGAGTACGAAGGGGGATGATTACAGGTGGATTGAGCGATTTCGATAGAGTCGCTTTTAATATGCCTAATTTACTTATCATAGCTATTTGCCTTGTCGCTATTCTGCTCGCAGCTATAGCGGCAAGACGTTTACGCCTAAAAAAGGAGGCGGAACAACTTTCCGCAAAGATTCGTTGCATTCCATCCTATGAAAGCAACCGGATAAACGAGGAACGAAGGTTCGCAATCTCAACGTGCGATGAGCGCTTCTTTATTGACATCGCCACCGATTTAGAAGCCTGCTTTGCGAACTGCTATATAACTTTTTTACAGGAAAAGGAATTCTCCCGTTATTATACGGATTATTACAAAGAAGCGGATGCGCTCGTCCCGCAGCTCAAAACGTTCGGTATCAAGCCATCGGAAGTTATCTTGAAATTTCTCCATGACTTCGATAATATTGGCAAGCTCGTCAGATTGCATAACCAGCAAGTTATCCAAAATTCGCTTGATAGGCACAAACTCTTTTTCGATCATTGTTTGAAATATCCGTTGGACGAACAGCAGAGGCGTTCCATCGTATCGGAAGAGGATAATTGTCTGGTCGTAAGCAGTGCCGGAAGCGGCAAGACATCCTCCATCGTAGGAAAGGTCAAATACCTGATTGAAATAAAGAAAGTCGATCCGACACGGATTCTTCTTATCAGCTATACGAACAAGGCTGCCGCCGAGCTGACCGAACGAATGGGAATCGAGGGCTTGCGTGGCTATACTTTCCATAAGTTGGCCCTTGACCTGATTGGGCAGCAAACAGGTAATAAACCTTCGATCTGCGACAATACGGACGCGTTGTTCGTGAAAATATACCGCGAATTGCTGGCCGATTCGCGATTCCGTAAACATGCGGTCGAGTATTTCGTCGATTATCAATCCAACGAGGCGGATTGGGAGAAACGGAAAAATGAAAGACGACAGCAGCTATCCGAGCAAAAGGATATGCGGCTGAAAGCACTGCTTCCGGATATGGACGGCAAACAGATTTACGTGCGGAGCGAGCAAGAGCAGAAAATCTGTTTCGTCTTATCGTCCCTCGGCGTGCAGTTCAGATATGAGGAGCCTTACGAATATCCGGTAGCGGACGCGATGCACTCCCAGTACAAACCCGATTTTTCGATCCACTTTGAGCGAGACGGTAAACCGCAGCGTCTTTATCTGGAGCATTTCGGGGTAGATGAACACGGCCTCGTACCCGCATGGTTCGCCAAAGATCGGAATATCTCCTATGAAGAGGCCAACCAAAAGTATAACGACGGCATCGCATGGAAGCGGGCCGCCCACGAGAAATTCGGAACGAGACTAATTACGACGTCCAGCGTGGATTTTTACCGTTCGGATATTCGTGAGACGCTCAAACAATTGTTGCTCGATGCTGGTGTCCCTTTGCAAGAACGAACAGATGTTGAGTTGTACAGCATGGTATTACCAGAGGGCAGCAAGCAGGAAAAGGCATTTATTAGATTGATCGCTACATTCGTCACCTTGCTGAAATCGAGTTGCCGATCATTGAAGGACGTCTTGAAACAGACTAACGAAGCCGATGACCGGCGTAGTGAGTTCGTAGTCAAAAACATTTTCCGTCCCGTGTATGAACGCTATGCGGAGGCTTTGCGCAGTAGCGGACAAATCGACTTTACGGATGCCATCTTGCAGGCGACCGAACTTTGCCGGGCAACGCATCCAGTGTCGTATGAGTATATAATTGTCGATGAATTTCAGGATATATCCGTTGACCGCTACAACTTTCTCAAAGCCTTGCGCGAGGGAAATCCTCCGGCGAAACTCTATTGCGTAGGTGACGACTGGCAATCCATCTATCGTTTCTCGGGAAGCGATATGGCTCTTTTCAACAATTTCGCAGCTTTTTTCGGCCCGACCGAAATCAATAAAATCGAAACGACTTATCGTTTCGGCGAGCCGCTGGTCAGTTTGTCGGCCCGATTCATCCAACGTAATACGGCTCAAATAAAAAAGAACATTCGGCCGTTCAGCGGGCAAATGAAAACCGAACTATCGTTCCAAGCCTACGACCGAAACAGCTATTGCAATGTCATCGGACAGCTTATTGCATCCATTCCGGCCGACAAATCTGTGTTCCTGCTGGGGCGGTATTCATTCGACGATTACTACCTCTCGTTCATGTATAAAAGCGTCAAAGAGGGGAACAGATTTTACTATATCATCGGTGGCCGCAAGGTCGAATTCCTGACCGTGCACAAATCCAAAGGGCTTGAAGCCGCCTATGTGATTTTGCTCCAGTGCAACAAGGACACCTATGGCTTTCCCTCACTCGTAAGCGATGACCCGTCTTTGCAATACGTACTGACGGCAAGCGACTGCTTTCCTTATGGCGAGGAGCGACGGTTGTTCTATGTAGCAATCACACGGGCCAAAATTAAAACATGGGTTTTCTACGATGCACGATTCCCTTCTGTTTTTGTGGACGAGTTTCTGCGTCCCGAAAAAGTTACGGTGGAGAGTTACACCAAGCATCCGAATGCCAACAAGCGGTGGACGCACCGTGCTGACCAATTTTTGCTGACACTCTATCGTGAAGGGAAAAGCATCCGATATATTGCGGAGAAGATGGGGCGCAGTCAGACTTCCATCGTTATGCGGTTAGGGAAACTGGAAAGTCAGAAATAAATTTGATATCATTTGAGTTTGTGGTATTGCAAATAAAATTAAACGCCCATACAAAGAAAGCACAGAATAACACACAACAAATAAACAAAACAAAGAATAAGTAAAAGAGGATGCGTGACAAAAAACAGGCAACATAAAATCGATACTTGACCGATAATTTTTTACAAGGAAATTTGGGATAGCAAAAACTTTGTTCTATATTTGCAGTCAAGAAAGGCATTTTGATTATGGCGCTAATATTTTATAAAAACGAAGCTGCCCCAAGCAGGCTGAAAGCTACAATACAAAGAACGGGAAAACTTGGCTTTACAGAGGCGACAGCTATACATTTGCAGTTTAAAGAAAATAGCATAGTGCAATTCGCGGAGGATGATCAAAACAAAGGTACGCTATACTTAATCAATGCGCCCGACTCGCAAGATGAGACTGTATTCAAAGTTTGCAAAGCTGGACGATACTTTTATGTAAATACAAAAGCGCTATTCGATAAACTGGGGCTCGATTACGAGGCAAATACTATTATCTTTGACTTGAAGCGAGCCACAGAATATACGGATATGGAAGTATACAAAATGAAAAAAAGAATTTTGCCGAGGAAAAATAAGTAAATAAAAAAGGATACCTTAATAAGGGGTAAGGCATCCTTCAGAGATAGAAATAATAAAGCGTTGGCGCGCATGAACGAGATTCCTCATCTTGTTCCTATTTCTGTTTTCTCGTTTGCGAAGATACAACTTTATACCGTATTTAGCAAGTTTTGCCCCATAAAATTATTTAATATGACAAACAATTTTATAGGTTCGGGGCAACCATACAATGTCCCAAGGGTCTCGATAAACCCCTTGATTGCTTTCGTTACAGCAACGGAACGTCGAAAGAAATCGATTGTAAAAGAGCAAAAGAAACCATCTGTATTCAAAGTAGCTCCATATGCAACAGCAAGGGCCGCAATGAAAAAATACGTTAAAGGTGGATTTGAGGAGGAATGTATTCTGGATGCGCTCCAAACCTTACAGTCTCGCCAAACAAGTTCTGTATGGGCAAAAAATGATGTTGCTAATTCGATTATCGCTTTGAGACATTTCATCGAAATCAATTTTCCCGACAGAGTAGGAAAAATACACTGTACTTTTCCCAAAGTAACCAATAAGGAATGTATTATGGCTGGTGTACAAATTACGGTTGCTCCCGATTTGATAATGCGGTGGGAAGATAATGGAAACAAGTATGTCGGTGCAGTAAAATTTCGGATAGCAAAGAACAAATTGGACTTTTCTGCCGGTCGTAATGCCGCGTCTTTGATTTCGTACTTCCTGCAAAAATCCATTGCAAAGCAAGGAGAGATCGTAGATAATGCACACTGCTTCTTTGTTGATGTAATGGCAGATGTAATATATCCCGCACCTTTGGATACCACACTATCCTTGCAGGAGATCAATGATGCTTGTCTCGAGTATGTAACCTTGTGGAATGCCGCTTAATAATGGGACGAAATCAACATGTCGTACCTCATGCTGGTCGATGGGCTGTACGGGGTGCAGGAAATCAACGTGTGACTAAAATCACACGCACGCAACGAGAAGCTATTGATATAGCACGGGAAATTGCTCGCAACCAAGAGTCAGAGCTGCTGATACATCGTCCGAATGGGCAAATCAGAGATCGTGATAGTTATGGAAATGATCCCTATCCGCCTAAAGGATAAGCATTAGTTAAGAATGGCAGGCTAATTAATAGTCTGCCACTCTTTTTCAATCTGCAATTTAAGAGAACATTGATTGGGAACAATTCGGGAACAAATTTGAAAATAAAAATCGCTAACAGTTAAATAATTAACTTGTTAGCGATTTTTATTGTACCCGGAGCCGGTTTTGAAACGTCAAAAACTACCAAAATACAAACCATTGAATTTTGTATATAATTATCTATATATCAATAAATAAAATTTAATTCCAATTGGATGTGTTTTATCCTGTTTTCGATAGTTTGAAACAAAAGTGCCCAAAAAGTGCCCGGAATATTTTGTGTATTCCGAAGGATATTATAACTTGCCGAAAAAGTAAAAATATGGGCAAGACGTATTATAATATCAGCAGAAAAAAAGATGCCGCCGGAGAATCGGAAATTTGTATGCGAATTTATGTTAGCAAGAATAACAGAATCCGCATCGGCAGTGGTATTTGGGTAGAGGCTAAACGGTGGGGAAAGAAAAACGAGATCAACATACCTAATATTCCCGGCGAAGAAAGAGAAATGCTTTTGGAGAAAAAGACCAAATTAAAGGCTTTAACAGAGCATATTGAAAAAGAGGTACAGACTACGGAAGATAAATCAATTATTGATAAATCATACCTTGAGAAAATAGTTCGCAAATTCCATAAGCCGCCCAAAGCCCAGAAAGAAAGTGAGGTTTCGTTTTTCGATATTATGGAGAGGTATGTTACCACACATAAACTGTCGGAGCCGCGACGCAAAAATTTCAAAGTAATCATGCGGAGCCTGCATCGGTTCGAGTTGTACTGGAAAAAAGAGGGACACCGGGGCTTCAAAATAACTTTCGCCAATCTTAATCCGGAACTATTGCGACAGATCGAGAACTTTCTGCTAAACGAACAAGAGGCCTTCTTGAAATACCCGGAAATATACGATCTATTTCCGTATTCCGCTAAAGTAGCGTTACTGACACCGAAGCGCAAGCGTCCGCCGATTCTCGATAAGGACGGCAATGAAATCCCCAAAGGAATGCCGAAACCGCGTGGGCAAAACTCCGTTGCGGATATGCTCACCCGCTTCCGGGCTTTTATCGTATGGGCTATCGACAACAACTACACTATAAATAATCCGTTCAAACATTTTACGATTGGAGAGATTGTTTACGGCACACCTATCTATATCAGTAATGAAGAACGAAACCGACTGCTCGAAGCCGATATGTCTGATGATAAGGAGATAGAAACACAGCGGGATATTTTCGTATTTCAATGCCTTATCGGTTGTCGTGTCAGCGACCTGTATAAAATGACCTACCGAAGCATTATTAACGACGCAGTGGAGTATATTCCCAGAAAGACGAAAGAGGACAGGCCGATCACCGTGCGCGTACCGCTGAACGACACCGCCAAACGACTGATCGCCAAATATCAGGACTATGATAGAGGGAGTTTGTTTCCGTTCAGCACGGAACAGCATTACAACCGGAAAATCAAAGAGGCATTCAAAAAGGCTGGCTTAGACCGTATCGTTACCGTCCTCAATCAGCAGACTCGACAAGAAGTACAGAAGCCATTATATGAGGTTGCATCATCGCACATGGCCCGGCGCACGTTCATCGGCAATATATACAAAAAAGTGAAAGACCCCAACCTCGTGGGATCATTGAGTGGACACAAGGAAGGCAGCAAAGCATTCGCTCGTTACCGCGACATCGACGAGGATATGAAGCGGGAACTAATCGGCTATTTAGAATAAAAACAAGAAGTGTATAATAATAGCACGCCTTTTGCGTTATATATTTGAAATGGATTTGAAAGAGCGCGCAAAGATATGATTTTTTTTGCAGTTAAATAAAAACTTCATACATTTGTACCGTCTCTACCCTTGGTAGGGAACCTACAGAGGTTTCGGACGCTGAACCAGTAATCAGCGTCCTTTTTATTTTTTCCATTCCGGACTTTTTATAATCTGTGCTTTAGTATGAGGTGAATCGGCATTGTAAGCCGTGATAAATTTCGCTTCTGTATCCTTGATTATCCCAATAACCACAACATAATCCCCTTTGACAATAGACACTCTTTTGTTGGTGTTATAGGATTTTGTTTTCTTATCCCATCCTACATACATTTTTGCAGAAGCATCAGCCAATACATCCTTTATCCATAACATTTTTTCTAACCGGGCATACGACAAAGCATCTTTATTGGCTTTTTTTCTATTTGTACTTTCATAAAATGCGTGATCAAATTGATCTTCATAAAATCGTACTCGTATGCCATCATGAGTATGAATAACCTTTCTGCAATATTCACAACGCCATAATTCCCGTAATTCAGCCTCTGTATATTCGACAGGCTTAATTTTCTCATATGACATAACTACCAACCTTTACGCAGATTAATGTCAAAAATGTTAAACTTATTCTCTCCTATGGAGGTTGGTTTTATAGGCTTATGCCGTTCTATACAATTTCTAATCTCCAATTTTGCCAGGCTAACCGTTTCGTCATTAAATTTAGATGCCACCGAGCCTGTTAGTATATCTGCAAGTTGTATCGCTACTGATTCGTGAGAAGGCAAAGCCTGCACCCTGTTTACATTATTCGAATAACGTAAAATCTTTTCTAATTCATTTATTCGGTATTTATATCCATTGACTTTATAATCAACAAAGATGTCATACACATTATTGGGATTAAGCCAATGATGAATCAACTGATAATAAAACTTATAAAATCCCAATTCACCACAACCATTATTGTATTTGTCGTGGTTAATATTTGCACTATTGATAATAATGGCTCGAAATCTAATTTTGGGACTTTTGAAGAAAAGATCAACAACTTCTTTATACATATCTAAATATGCCGGAGAAATTTTATTCCATTTGATTTCTCCCCATACATTAAATCTGTGCTTTATTTCGTTAAGGTCTTTCTTTAATTGACCCCTATATTCTTTAGGAATCCAAATTCCTCCTATGACAGTATATTTATGAGCATTTTTATCAAATAATGCTTCTATTCCGCTTTCGTCGCAATAAACTTCGTAATTCATTATTTAACATCTTTTTGCAAAGATACGAAAATTAGTAAATTTATAGCGATGATTAGATTTACAAGTATCTCACAATAGGGAAGCAAATTGTATATTTGAGTAATTTTGACCGTGAGAATTAATTTTGTGATATAAATGGATTACCGCAAGATCAATAGTCATATCATCCTGCTGGCGATAGTGATTGTCGTCGGGTTGCTCGTGGCTATGGTCGCACGGCTGATGGTGTTGGGGCAAGGGGTCGATGCTGGTACGGCGAATCTTACCTTTGTCATTGTTCTCGGCGTTTGTGCGGTGGTGTATCTGATTATTATGTCGGTTTTCTCCCATACGATCATTCCGTGGGTTATAAGGAAGTTACCGGAGACGAAACGCCCCGCCGTCGAAACGGAAGCCGTTCCATCAATCGACAACATGCCCGTCATGAATGTCGAGCAGATCAAACAAGATGCAGACAGGCAATTCGCCGAACGACGAAAAGAAAAAATAGAGTTGTTCCTGCGTTACGCTCATCGGACAATAGGCCCTTATGTAACATCCGATGAACTGGTTCGGCTTGATCGGTGTGTCGAGTATTATGGTCGAGAGGAAGCATGCCCGGCAGATTTCGTACCCATCCGGCCCGAAAAACTGAAAAATGCGGATCTGTTTCATTTTGGATGGAACATGGCTCATTATTTCGGACAGCCGAAACAGGATGTCGTGCCGTGGCTAAAAGCCGTATTTGTCCCTTTGTCCGACTTGGAAGATTCTTATATCAAAGGAAAACTGCGGGACTATCAAACCGAGAAATACACCATTCCTAACATAGAGGATATCCCAAAATACATGGCCGAACACAACGGCTAACCACCTCTTTCAAGAGATTATAAGGAGATTTTAAGGAGAAAACGAGTGTTTTTGTTCTCCGAAAAATCTCCTTATTTATTTGCCCCGGATTCGATTGGATGTCGGATTCAGAACCCATTGTTTAACACTCTAAAAATTCGATTATGAGTTTGAAAGATTTGTTGGAGTCCGGGGCGAACGTAACCGTAGCGGTCAAACTGGATGACCTGAGAGAGATTCTCAAAGAGGCGGCGGGAAGCCTCAAACCTGTTCGACAAGAACCACCTCCCGAAGAATTTTTAAGCCGCAAAGAGGTATTGTCCGTTTTGCGAATCGACTCGTCTACCTTATGGTGCTGGGAAAAGACCGGGTATATAAAGTCTTTCCCGTTCGGTGGACGCAAACGGTATAAAAGGGATGACGTCGAGGCGATCCGCACCGGCAAGAAAGGAGTGCGCCGTCATGGATAACGAAGAATATATCCGAGTAGGGACGTGCTATTTGAAACTGTGCCGCGTGCCGACCGCTACGGGTGAGTTCCGGGAGAAATACTTGCCGTGGAATATAGAGACCATCCGGCAGGATCATTCCAAAGATTTCGTGGCCAATATCAAGAAATACGACGGTTATTGCTTTTTTCCTGCCCATGTGGATTATCAGCGGATGTACGGCAATTTTCTGAATATGTATGAGCCGATTCCATATCATCCGGAGCCGGGCGAATTTCCCCATATCCGGGCATTTCTGGCCCATATTTTCGGCCCGCAGATCGAATTGGGGTATGACTACCTGCAACTGCTTTACCGCCGGCCACGCCAGCGATTACCGATTCTGCTGCTCGTTTCGCGGGAACGCAATACGGGTAAGACGACTTTCATCCATCTACTGAAAGCCATCTTTGGGGCCAACATGACCGTCAATACGAACGAGGATTTCCGCAGTAATTTCAATTCGGAATGGGCCAGCAAACTGATTGTCGCCACCGACGAGGTGTTATTGAACCGCCGGGAGGATTCCGAAAGGTTCAAGACACTTAGTACGGCCCGGACGTTCAAACTGGAAGCCAAAGGCAAAGATCGGTTGGAGATCGAGTTTTTCGCCAAGTTCGTACTGTGTTCCAACAACGAGGACAATCCTGTGATCATCGACCAGGGGGAAACCCGCTATTGGGTACGTAAAGTGGGGCCCATTGATAAGGACGATACGGGGTTGCTTGACAAAATGAAACGGGAGATTCCTGCTTTTCTCCATTTCTTGCTTAACCGGGAATTAAGTGTGCCGGAAGTCAGCCGAATGTGGTTCGATCCGGAACTGCTCACGACGCCTGCCCTACGCCGTATTATCCAATATAATCGCGGACAGCTCGAAAATGAAATGCTCGGCGTACTGGAGGACATATTTCAGGTGCATGACAAGGACGAATATGTGTTCTGCATACAAGATATGCAGAATATGCTTAGTGTCCGGGATATAAAGACCGAGCCGGTAAAGATAAAGCGGGTATTGCAGGATAGTTGGAGGCTGAAACCGGACAAGGTTACTCGCTACATCTCCTACCGTCTATCCGGCGATGGCTCGCTGTTCCCGGAACCGCGTACCGGCAGACCCTATTCTGTCACCCGCAGTTTCATTTCTGAAAAACTGTTATTCTGTAACAGTGAAGAATAAAATCTTTGAAAATCAATAATCAACACCTCGTTACAAACCTGTAACAAATGTGTAACAAAATAGATTCGTTACACGGCGTGTAACAATTCTCCAAAACCGTTACACAACTGTTACTGCCCTTAAACATTTCTTTTACTGAAAGTTGGAGGCGCAATATAACAAGTTAACAAAAAATCCGCTACCATGAACTACGAAGAAATAAAACGACACATCAGTATTCGGGCTTACCTCGCGGCACGGGGAATCAAACCCCGGTGGGAACGCGGCAACCGGGGCATGTACCTCTCGCCGCTGCGTAAGGAGCGCACCGCCAGCTTCAGCGTCAGTTACGATAAGAACCTCTGGCACGACTTCGGAACGGGCGAGGGCGGCTCGATCATCGACCTTGTAGCCCGTATGGAGGGCTGCTCTGAGGCCGAGGCCGCACGGCGGTTGTGGGAGAACAAACACGGAACGTTCATACCCATCTATGCTGAACCGTCAAGAGTAAGCGAACCGACACCATCCCGCCTCGCCGTCCTCTCCGACCGCGAACTGACCCATCCGGCATTGGTCAGCTACCTGACAGGGCGAGGCATAGACCCAGCCATCGCCCGGACTTATTGTCGCGAGGTGTGCTACACGATCGGCGGCAAGGAGTATTTCGCCATCGGGTTCCGCAACGATGCCGGAGGCTGGGAGCTGCGTAATCCCCGATTCAAAGGAAGCAGTACGCCCAAGAACATTACCACCCTCGACAACGGCAGCGATACGGCGATGGTGTTCGAGGGGTTTATCGACTTTCTATCTTATCTCTCGCTGAAAACAAACCCGACACCCGCCATCGACACCACCGTACTCAATTCGGTGACGAATCTGCAAAAGGCCGTTCCATTTCTCTCGCACCACAGAGTCGTCCATGCCTTCCTCGACAACGACGACGCGGGGCGGAAAGCGTTGGCCCGACTGGAAGAATCCTTACCCTCGACCGAAGTGATCGACCAATCCGTTTTTTACCGTAACTACAAAGACCTGAATGACTACTGGCAGGAGAAACGAAACCTCGCCACCCCGCAAACTCCTCCGCACGAACGGCAACGGAAGGAAACAGAACGGGCACATCTTACTGTTCCGCAATGTGTCCCGTCCCCGGCGAAAAAGAGAGGCCCCAGTCGGAAGTTCTAACCCCGTTGCGTACCCTCGGCATTTACGCCCCCGGAAAAGCCATAGCCTATTAGGGCTTTTTCTTTTCGCATCGCTGCGGCGACGCGGAAAAAGCCCCAATAGGCCAGCAGGGAGAACCCCGCTGGACACCCCCTCTGCGGTCGTTCCGACCGCCGGACGCTCCCGCGTCCGAAACCAGCCAACCCAATCATCCACCGCATTGACAGAGAAAATATATGGGATACGTAGTATTGCATTTAGATAAGTCGCCGAGTAACGAAGCGGCGATGACAGCCCACATCGCACGAACGCAGATGCCCCCGAATGCCGATCCCTCGCGCACGCACCTGAACCGGGAACTGATCGCATTCCCGGAAGGGGTGGCCGACCGGACACAGGCGATCAATTATCGGCTGGCACACGCCGGGCTGACACGAAAGATAGGAAAGAACCAGGTAAAGGTAATCCGCGTTATGCTCACCGGATCGCCTGAAGATATGAAGCGTATCGAGGCAGAAGGGAAACTCGACCAATGGTGCGCCGATAACCTTGCGTGGCTGAACAAGACATTCGGGGCGGATAACGTCGTATCCGCCGTTCTGCACCGGGACGAATCGACGCCGCATATCCATGCGGCGGTCGTACCTATCGTAACGGGGGAGCGTCGCAAGGTCAAAGAGAAAAGAATCCCCGACAAACCCGGCAAAAAGAAATACCGCAAGAAAAGCCCGGATGCCGTCCGGTTGTGTAACGACGATGTAATGTCGCGCATAAAATTGAAAGAATATCAGGACACCTATGCCGAAGCAATGGCCGGATATGGGTTACAGCGCGGAATTGACGGCTCGGTCGCCCGCCATATCTCCACGCAGGAGTTTTACCGCAACGCCATAGCCGGGCAGAAGAATTTGCAGGACAACATCGACGAACTGCTCCGCATCGAAGAACAGAAGCGGCAGGCCGTAGAACGGCTGAAGCAACAGGAACAGGAGGCACGGACGGGTTACGAGCAGGCGAAGGCCATGCGTGAACACAAAACCGCAGAGTTGGAAGCGACCGAGCAAAAATTAAAGGCGGTAAAAGGGGACCTGAAAACCGAAAAGCTGAAAAGTGCAGCGGCGGAGGTGGGTTCCAACATCGTGGAGGGTATCGGTTCGCTGGTAGGAACGTCGAAAGTCAAAAGGCAGGAGCAGCAGATCGGAGCATTGCGGCAAGAGGTTGCCGCCCACGAGGAAACCATCGAAATTCTGCAAACCCAGATGCAGACCATGCAGGCCGACCACAGCCGGCGATTGTTGGAAGTGCAGCAGAAATCACAGCAGACCATCGGGAAACTGCAAGGGGAGATAGATCGGATATACCGTTGGTTCCCCAACACTCCGCAGCTTATCAAATGGGGAGAGTATTGCCGTTCGATCGGATTCTCCGACGGACAGGCCCGCGATCTTGTAAATATGCGGCCTGTTCGTTTCTCCGGAGAACTCTATTCGCACGAACATTCCCAACACTTTGAAGTCGAGAACTCGGAAGCCCAGCTCATGCGGGATGAAAAAGGCCCCGGAGGATTTCAACTGTTCATCGACCGGATTCCGATCCTGCGGTGGTTCCGGCAAAAAGCAAAGGAATTTTTAGAGCATATCGGAATCAAAATCAAAGACCGCGAACAGGGCCGGGGAATAAGAATGAAATAGCAACCTTGCGAAGATCTTATGAAAACTTTTTGCAAAAAAATAGAGAGGCAAGTATAAATCTTGCCTCTCTGGCCATTCCGGGAAAAACGATAAGACGTTCCCGCATCTTATCGTCATTTTGTTTCGGGATTTCCGGAATTAAAAACATAGCGGGACAACATTTTCTATAGAAGATATTTGCAATGGTTCCCTGTAGGATATGTTAACCCGCTATGTGTTTATTATTGATTTTTTATCATATTGTAATCCTGCACGCCGAACACCTCCGTCGAGTTCTCGCCCAGCCATCCGGCCTTTACGTTGACCCCGGTGTGAATCTTCACGAAGTCGATGTATTTCAAATTGGCAGGTTTCCCGTCATGACGAACGGCATCGCTGATGCGCATATGGTTACCCATAACGTCGGCATTGGGGTTTTCATCGTCCGTCAGGCGGTCGACAGGACTGAAATTGTCGGCATAACCCCATTCATATTCCCCGTTTACCCAAGCATTCCCGCCGCCGGAGGTGCGGGACTGAAGCCGGCTGCCTACCAACGTATAAGATTCCGTTTTAATCCAGTTGGGATAATAGTAATCCTGCGTATGGAAACCCAGATAGTCGACTTGGCCGCTGCCTCCTACGTTATCCGTCCATGCCACAGGGCGATTCGTCCCGGCCGGTTTGTAGTAAGTTACGGCATAATCCTGCGTACTGCTACTGTAATCGCTCCCTTTGAGCTCGTACCAGGTATCGTCTGGCAGTCCGTTCCGGTTTTCGTCCTGCATGACCCAGATGATGCCCGGTTCCGATGACCCCTTGAACGCATTGCCCAGAATTTGCAGGTTGTAGTCCCCGTCGTTTTTGATGCTATGGTCGAATCCGACAACGACATATCCACCCCAACTTCCCAATGAGACATAACCCCTGTTTGTTATCCGCGCGTCCGCATAAGCAGCAGCCTCTTCCGGTGTGTAGGCGTCATAATGTTCGTTCACGAACTGCCCCGGAGCTGCCGTAAATTCATAAACCTTATTACAATCGACGCTTCCCGTATAACCGCGCGGCGATTCCCCCTCCGGCGGAGCAACATTGACAGTAAAGGTCGTGGGAACGGTCCCGTAACGGTTCTTCATCGTCAGGACGACCGTATGCACACCTTCCGATTCGGGGGTATAGGCAAAAGTGCAGGCCGCACATTCGGGAGACGCTACCCGGGGATTGGAGAATGCGGGCAGATCAGTCACCTCGTTCCCGTCCACGCTCCACGTATAGGTCGCATCGAAAGCGTTTTCAATTCGATACGGGCGGATAAAGATCGTCCGCCCCAGCGACATGTTGTAGGTCGTTTGCTCGAACAGCGCTGTGAATGGCATCTCTTCGGGCGAGCACACCTTCACTTTAAATTCTACGTTATCGCTACCGTCTTCGTTGGTCGCCGTCAGAGCCAGTGTGTAGTTGCCCGCTGTTTTGGATGAAAAGGTATAGTCTTTCGTTTCCGCAACCGCATTACCGTCGACGCTCCAAACGAATCGTGCATTCTCGCCATTGGTTACTTCCGGTGTGAATGTCAGTTCACCTTCGACAATGACGGTATATCCCTCTTCGGGAACACCCAGCGCTATCTGCGGCTTCAGGTAAGGCACGACTTCGAGCGAGAATTCCTGCTCGGCCGTTCCATAATCGGTCGTTACTTCGAATTTGATATACATCATGGCCGGTTCGCTCCCGGCCTGATAGGTAAAGGTTCTTTCCCGGCCGACGATCTTGCCGTCGATCTTCCAAAGAAAGATTGCATCGCTTCCTGCATTTTCTACAATCGGGGAGATGGTCAGCGTACCGCCCACCTTGACCTGGTATATAGGGGATTCCTGTTCCAACGTAATGGTGGGAGGAAGGGGTGTCCCCTCCTCCTCTTTGCTGCAAGAGAAATTCAATATCATGCAGCCGACCAATACGATCAAATAATAAAATCTGTTGTTCATACGCTTAACTTATTAAAGTGTCGGGTCGATGTATTTGCCTCCTTCGGCCAGATCGTCATAAGAAGGCATATAGCCGGTCTGTTGTACTTGCCAGTCATCGGCCGTAAAAGAATGGATCGCATTGCGCAACCCTTCGAAAGAGCGCAAGGCGGCCTGTCGGTAAATATCCACACCTTTGACGCTGGTCAGCGATGTGAACCCGTCCAAATCGGCCAGGCGATTACTACCGCGAGTAGAGGTAAATGCCAATTCGTTGGTATGGATCTTAAGAAGCCCGCCGATGGTCGTAAGGGCCGGCATTTTGATCTCGAACGGCGTGCCTTGAGCTACCGGAGACGATGGATTGGGCGGACAAGACGTAACATGTCCCGTATAGATGAAAAAGTCTCCTCCGACACTTTCCAACTCCGGCAGGAAGAATTCGGCCACGGTCCCGTTGTCGACCCCTCCTTTGTCGTAAGGCAGCCCCTTGCCTACGATTTTCAGTTTCGGTGCAGTAACCGGAGCCTTGACCTTGAGCGTACATGCGCCGCCGACGGATGCCAGTACCGGTAAATTGATGCCTCCCGTCGTCGCATTGTAGGTCAACGTGAAGTTACCCCTAACCGCTTCCGTATTGGAAAGCAGATCGACAGTCTCGGTCGTATTGGGCATGCTGATCGTCACGTCGCCTTTCACCTCTTTCATGCCTGTCAGCTCGAACAATCCGTTAAGTGTCAGAGAACCTTCCACCACATCGTCAGCAGAGAGTTTGAACCGGTCGGAGGAGGTACTGTTGTTGATCTCGATATCTTTGATGCCCGTGCCTCTCAGATCCAATTCGGTCACTCCGGGCATATTGCTGATGGCAAGTCCGTTGAGCGTGGTCAGCGTGGACGGGATGGCGAAAGGTTCTGCCAGTCCGGTTAGGTACTCCAGACGCAAAATTCCGTTGACCGCTTCGAGCGTTCCTAAACAATTCAGATTTTCCAATGCTGGCATATAACCGAGCGACAGATTATTGACCTGTTTCAGTTTAGGCATGTCGATCTCTTTCAAGCTGTTCATCGAACGCAGTTCGATAGCCTCGATATAGCTCAACACAGGGAACGAGATCTTTTTCAGTTGCATGAAATTGCTTCCCAGCGTGCTGGAACCCGATAATTCTTCGAGTTTCGGAAAGGTAAGCGTTTCAATGGTTGCACCGGTCTGATCCCAAACGAATCCTCCGCAACGGACTAGTTCCGGGCAGTCGATATTTTTTCCGGTAAACTGGTACAACGACAGATGGCCGCCCACCTCTTTTAGTTTCGGGAACGATAACACGTCGAGGTCATTCGTACCGCCATTGCCGCCCAACGATATATTACCCAGCACGGTCTGCAACTCCGGCACGAGGAAAGAGCTGATATTCCGCATCCCTTCGAAAACCATATCCCCTTCCACAGAAGTCAATTTAGGCATATAGACCGTTCTCAACATCGTAGCATTAGTCACTCCCGGCATGGAAATACTGCCCAGCACGGTCTGTAGCTCGGGAAGGATAAAAGATTTCAGACCCGTATAATTCTGAGGCACGGAGATCGAACCAACCTGGCGCAGGTTGTCGAGACCGGTTAGATCGCTCGATCCGAACGTATAGAAGGTAATAGTGCCCTTGACTTCCTGCAATGTTTCCAAAGGCAGCAGGGTTTTGATCGGATCTTCCTCTTCGACAACCTCCATACTCGTGCGTGCGACACCGATGGTCAGGTTGCCTTCCAGAACTTCAATACCCAAAGTACCGAAGTCATCGACTTCCGTCTGGGTGGTCAGCGTAAAATTTCCTTTCTTGACGGCTTCCGCTTTTTCCCTTTTTACCGCATACTGATAAATCCGCTGCCTCCCGTTAAAGGAAGTCACGACAAAAGAATGGGCGTTGTCCCAATCGCTGACGGCCGCCGGATCGGGATAAATTTTGGCATTCTCACTGATCGACACTGTCGCCGTCGCCCCGTTCAGCTCTCGTCCTTCGACCGTATGGACGATGAGGCTATCGCCCGAAATGAGTGCTGAAAACCCGTTCTCGCCCAAAGCGAGCTTAAACGAGGTAATGTAATTGTCTTGTCCGATGAATGCCGACTCGTCGTCTTTTTCGCATCCGGTCAGCAGTGCGGCACAGCAGGCCGCAATCAAAATACTATATAGTTTTTTCATGGATTAGCTTTTTATGAACGTTCGTTAAATACCCGGTTGATTCCACTCTCCCGCTTTCATCTGTTCCAGTGTAGGGGCGAACATATTGTAATTAGGGCTTACGTCCCACTGGTCGTCGCTTGTCAGCGACGGCAGACAATTCTTCAGTCCTTCGTAAGAGGTCAGGGCATATGTCCCGCTGATCGACACCACGTGAACATTGGTGAGACCGCTGAATCCATCAAGGTTCGTAACCCCGTCATTGAATGACACATTGGGGTTCTGGGTAGTGATTTTTAACGAGTCTGTTATGCCCGTAAGGTTGTCCATTTTAAGGTTTTTCGTCCGGCTGGGCATATTGTCCAATACGATCTCGACGCCGCCGGCCTCAGTCAGATCGGGGAATGACAACGTTTCGCAGGCGAACGGGTAAAGTCCACCTATACGAAGATAGCCGCCTACACGCTCTATAGAGGCAAACTCTGCGGTCGAAGAGATACCGGCGAGCGAGGCGGTAGAGATGTCGCCGGTAACCTCGGTCAGATCCCGGATAGTAAGCGTATTGATGGCATAGTTGTCGTTGATTTTGATGTCGCCGTTGATTTTCGAAATACCGGCGATTTGCAGGTTTTTCAGCATCTGTGCATTGTCAACACTCAGTCCCCCGATTTCCTGAATACCGTCGAATTTCGGGAAGTTGTAGACCGCACTATACGGATTGTCGAGATTCGAACTGGTTTCTGCTTTCAGCCGGATCACGCCGCTGAAAACATTGTCCCCTTTGATCGTCAAATCCAACATGCTTGCCCGTTCGAGATTCAACTCCCCGATCTCGATTCCGGTAACGTCGATATTTTTCAGTGTAGCACAGTCGAATAGACTCAACGTCTTGCAACTTTTTAGCGTCGCCGGCAATTTCAAATCCGATACGGATGTAGCCTTGCTGTAAGCGATACGGAAAGTACCGCCGACAGAAGCCAGCGCCCTGAAGCCTGCGAGCCCTTCCGGGGACAGGCTGCCCAAAGGTCCCAGGTCGAGGTCGCCGTCCACCATCTCCAGCTTGGGAACATCGAAACTTCCTACGTTGTTGCAATAATACACGATCAGGCTGCCCGCATGTTTGAGCGAAGGCAGCTCTACGCGTTGTAATTCCGAGAGGTTGTGGTAGCGTAATTCTCCTTTGCACTCCTCCAGTTTCGGCATCGACACCGATGTCAGCAATTTCGATGTGCCGGGATTGCCCAGATTAACCGCTCCGCAGTTAACCAGTTCCGGCAGGTCGATGGATTCGATGTCCGGAATTCCCGAATAGGCGAATGTCCCGTCTATCTGTTTCAACGCAGGGAAAGCGATACGGACCAGGGCTGAAGGATCATTCTGTTTAGGCACGGTAAAAGAGACGTTTCCGTTTACCGTTGCCAGTACGGGCATGTCCACTTCCGAAAGATTCGTGGTCGAGAAGGTCATCCCGCCGGAAACGCCGGTAAGTACGGGACAGGAAAGCTTTTCGAGGGTCGTGGAGGTTACCTCGATACCCATCGCTTCCGCCAGTGCCGGGAAACGGGCGTCGAGAAGGCGGGAGGTTTCGATCTGCAAGGCTCCGCCGACTTTCGTCAGAGAACTCAGGCCGTCGAGCGTTGCGTTGGCGTAAGTCGATTTGATGATGACCCCGTAGCCGACCTCTTTGATTTTGTCCAGCGCGGCGATCGATGTGATCGAATCGCGTCCGGCGGCCATACCTATGATCAGGTTGCCTTCGACCGTCGTCGTTCCGCTCTGTCCGAATGCATCGACTTCGGCCTGTGTCCGCAATACTACGGAGCCGGGAACGGAATTGTCCGCATCGGAGATCGTATACGTGTACGATTTCGTGGCGCCGTTGAAAGCGGTTACTACGAAAACGTACTCGCTGCTCCAGTCGGTGATGGTCGCAGGGTCGGGCTTGATCGAAGTGTTCTCGCTCAGGGTCACCTCGGCGGTCGCCGAAGCCAGGGAGAATGTCGCCGGGGCCGTCACCACGATCTTGTCTTCGTCGATAGCGGCCGTTATCGTCTGATCTCCGTTTTTCAGAACGAACGATGTGATGTAGTTATCCCCTCCCGTGAACGGATCGTCTTCGCTCTTGTCACAGGAAGACAACAGCAGACACCCCGACAATAGGAGTACCCATGAAAGTTTAGTTAAATGTTTCATCATAATATAAATTAGTTTAAAAATTATTGCAGGGGTTGCAGCGGTTTGTCCGTAAATACGATGTGGGCCGGAATGTCACCGGTAGTCACCGACCATTTCTTTTTTCCGTCCGGGGTGAAACAATACAGTGTCCCCGGGGTGATATAGTCCTTGGCATCGGTCACGAAGATCTCCCGCGTATCGGGATTGACAGCGATGCCGTAAGGGATCTTGATCTGTTTGTCCGTCCCGTCCGTAATGAAATTGCGGGTAACCACCTTTTTCGTTTTGGTATTGACAATGGCGTACGAGATCGTATTTTTATTGGTGATATAGCTCCATTCCGTACTGTACACATAGAGCGAATCCCCGCACAGGGTCATATTGCTGTTGGGCAGCAGTTCCAGTTTGTCGGTCACTTTGTCCGTTTTCGAATCGATCACGAAGGTCATGGAGCGTGTCCCGTAGTAATCGCCGCGGGACGAGACCCATATATTTCCGTAGTGGTCCAGTTCCATGCGGTGCAGGTTGATCGCCACTTCGATTTTTTTTATTTCCTGAAACGTGTTCAGGTCAATCACCGAAACCGTATTGTCGTAGTTGGGGACCCGGTAGCCTCCGGAGTTTGCGACATAGAGTTTGTCGCCGACGATGACCATTTCTTCGGGCTGGTAGCCGACCACACAAGTTTCGAGCACGGTCAGCGAGGCCGTATCCACTTTGGCCACATACCCCAACCGGGCGTTGGGGTCGATCTGTACCGGACCCGCGTAAGAACTGACATAGGCATACGGGCCTTTAAAAGCAAGGTAACGGCAGTTCGGGATCGAGACCACTCCGATATGCCTGGCGGTACGGACATCCATCACTTCGACGAAGTGGGAACAGTTGATAACCGCATAGAGCTTATTGCCGTATATCTGAATATCGTTGCCCACGTCGCCCAACTCTTTAACCACGCCGGGATTACGTTCCGGATAGATATTCTTGGAATATACTCCTGTTTCGGCGTCATAATAATCCAGCGAGGCTTTATTGCTCCCCATATTGCCTTCGTTGAGCAGGAAAAAGCCTTTGATCGGACCTTCCTGACCCGTTCCGCCGGTCCCGGTCGATCCACCTCCCGTATTCGTATTCGTGGAAGGGAGGACCGGCTCGTCTTTTCGGCACGAACCGAGGCAAAGAAGGAGCGACAATAAAACCGCAAATCGTCGTATGAAACTCATAATGTCAGGTTGATTTTGATTTTGAAGTTCGTCCCGGGCATCGGATAGCACTGCACGACCTCGTACTGCTGATTGAAAATATTGTTGACTTCGGCCGTGACCCGCATACCGACGCGGTTCCACTGAAAACTCTTGGACAGCGACATGTCGTGGGTATACCACGGTTGCGAATAGTTTTCCGGAATATTGGCCACCGCTTCGTACCGTTCGCCGGTATAGATAAAGCTGTAATTCCAGTCCCAGCTTTTATAGCTGCCGCCCAGTATGGCCGATCCGCTGTGCCAGGGGATATAAGGAATCTGCCCGCCGTACCATTGGCTTTCGGGATCGGTGAAATCCTGCGCTTTCTGGTAAGTGTAGTTCAGGCGGGCATTAAGGGCGACCTTCCCGAATTGGAAACCGGATTGTATCGATGCGTCGATGCCGCGTATCTCCACGTACCCGAGGTTGACCATCGTCCACTGGAACTGATTGGATGTGGGCATGGCGATGATCTTGTCGTCCACCTGATTGAAATAACCGTCCACCGATACGTCCAGATAAGTCAACCCATGACCGCCGAACGATTTGTTGTAAACGATCCCCACGTCGTACTGGGTCGTAAACTCGGGCTTCAACTGCTTGTTACCGATGAACGTATAATAAAGGTCGTTGAACGTAGGCATACGGAATATCCGTTTGTAAAATGCCCTGAGTTGCAGATTTTCCGCGCTCCACGGACGGTAGGACATGACGACCGTCGGTGTGAACTGGCTCTTTTCCGGAGCTTCCTCGCCGAGGGCTTTGGTTTTGTCGTAGATATAAGTATGAAGCAGGCTGGCCTGCATGCTGAATTTTTCGAACTGAATGGACGTGGCCAATGCCGTCAGGACGGAGTATCGCTGCGGATAGGCAAAGTCCACCAAGTCGGCATCGAGCGTGTTCCACTGGAAATCGGCGGAAAGATTGACTTTCCACCAGTCGAAAAAAGAGAAGCCGTTTACGGCCGAGAAATAGACCTCCTGCTGCCGGTAATGGTTATCGACATACATGGTCGTCACGTCGAGCCGTGGATCGGACAGGTAATGCAGGTAATCGTAAGCGTACTTGCCGTTCAGCACGAATGTATAGAGTGCCCCGAACTGCTTGCGGAACGAAGACTGCACGAACAGGTTACGGTCCCACTGGCGGTCTTCGTGCTTGAACTTTCCCGGCTCCTCCCGCACCGAGGCCCCCGGATAGCCGCGTTCCGAGTCGTAGAAATAGACTTTGGCCTTCCACTCTCCGTCCCTGATCTTTCCGAACAGTCCGCCTTCCACCCTAAGCGCGCTGACATCGCCGTTACGCCGCACTTCGGTCGTATCGTATCCGTCCTTCTTCGCATAGCTGAACTTATACCGTCCGGTCGTATACATATATTCCGCATTGAACGAGCTGCTCAGCTTGTCGTTGATCCGATGTTCCCACAAGACAGACGGATTGATCGTACCGAACGACCCTCCTTTGACAGAAAAACTCAGGTTGTAATTTTTGACAGAATCGAAACGGGGTGTCCGGGTAGTCATGTAAACCGATCCCGCAGAGGCATAATCCTTAGCCGACTGGAAGATGGCGCTTTTTTGCCCGTTGTACAGCGAAATGGCCTCCATATTGTCCAGCGAGAAGCGCCCCAGGTCGATCTGCCCGTTCTGGGCATTGCCCAACTGGATGCCGTCGTAGAACACCCCGACGTGCTGGGTTCCCATGCTCCGGATATTGACCGTCTTCAATCCCCCGATTCCGCCGTAGTCCTTGATCTGGACGCCGGAAAAATAACGAATGGCATCGGCCACAGAAACCACACTCAGGCGCCTGAGTTCTTTGCCCGACAACTCCTGTGCGGGAATGATCTTCGGCAAGGTCCGGCGACCGTAAACCGTCACTTCTCCGATTTCGTATTTACGGAGTACACTGTCCTGTTCCAGACGGGAAGTCGTGTCCTGTGTTTGTGCGGTAACAGATACGATGTTTGTCACCAAACAAAGAAAGCAGACTGCCAACCATCGAAGGGCAGAGAAAGGCACTTTACGAATATACGGATGCGGTTTCATGGGGATCATAAGTTTCTGCCGGAAAACCAAAAACGTGCGGCATTCCCCGTTAAGGGATTACCGCACGTTCTATATCCGATATACCGCAAGGAAGAGGGTTTCCGAGAATTACCCCCCCATTATAAAATACTTATTTTCAATCAATTGCATGTGGATTCATTCGTTTACACGATTTACCTCTGCAGTTGACCGACAAAAACAAACTCGATAGAATGTTTGGGAGAGCCAATTACATACCACCCGTGATCCCGCAGGGGTAAATCCTCGTTATCGCAAGGCAGGTCTTCTGACTCGTTTCCTCCGCTGCGCCTTCCCAGTTTAAAACCAGTGGCAAAGAGTGCGCGGAGTTGCCCTATAAGAGCTGAAACTCACAGCAACGGGTATTGTCGCAGATTCTCACTGCATTCCCTTTTTGTTTCCGGACATAGAATAATTCCCGGAAAACCTTGCGACGCAAAATTAGAAAATTATTTTATTAAAATATTAAAATAAAGAAATGATTTATATAGCTTGTGTTTTTGCTATCTTACAGTAGCAATCTCCCCCTTTGCGGATTAACAAAACAAAATTTTTATCGACAGCACAAGGAAGTGCCCAAATTTTGCCCAAAAGAAGGAAATAAAAATCACCAATGATTTGTTAATCAAATCATTGGTGATTCCTTGTAGTACCCGGAGCCGGGATCGAACCGGCACGGATTGCTCCACTGGTGTTTGAGACCAGCGCGTCTACCGATTCCGCCATCCGGGCCTGAGACGCGGCGCGTTCAGAGGGCAAAGATAGCGTTTTCTTGATTATCTGCAATACAGGGCCGACGGTTTTCACCCGAAGCCGTCGGGTAACGGCACGGAACGCCTCGGGACCGGACGGAAACGGGCCGTACCGACGAGGCCGGCTTCCGGATCAGTCGATGCGCCGGATATCGGCCCCGATGGCGTTCAGCCGGCCGTCGATGTTCTGATAGCCCCGATCGATCTGCTCGACGTTCTGGATCACGCTGCGGCCGTCGGCCGACATGGCCGCGATCAGCAGGGCGACGCCGGCCCGGATATCGGGCGACGACATCGTCGTAGCGCGCAGCCGTATCTTGTGATCGTGCCCGATCACCGTCGCTCGGTGCGGATCGCACAGAATGATCTGAGCGCCCATGTCGATCAGCTTATCCACGAAAAACAGGCGACTCTCGAACATCTTCTGGTGAATCAGCACCGATCCTTTGGCCTGCGTCGCAACGACCAGAAAGACCGACAGCAGGTCGGGCGTCAACCCGGGCCAGGGAGCGTCGGCTATGTTCATGATCGAGCCGTCGATGAAACTCTCTATTTCGTAGTGGTCGTGGCGCGGAATGTAGATGTCGTCGCCCCGCTGCTCGAACCGTATGCCCATGCGGGCGAACTGGGCCGGTATGATGCCCAGATTCTCGAACGACACGTCGCGGATCGTGACTTCGCTCCGGGTCATCGCGGCCATGCCGATGAAGCTGCCCACTTCGATCATGTCCGGAAGCAGCGTATGCGTCGTTCCGTGCAGTCGCTCCACGCCGTCGATGACGAGCAGGTTCGACGCGATGCCCGAGATCAGCGCGCCCATGCGGTTCAGCATCCGGCAGAGCTGCTGGACATAAGGTTCGCAAGCGGCGTTGTAGATCGTCGTGCGCCCCTCGGCCAGTACGGCGGCCATCACGATGTTGGCCGTGCCGGTCACCGACGCCTCGTCAAGCAACATGTAGCAGCCTTTCAGGCGGCGGCCCTCGACGGAAAAGAAATTGGTCCCCGTATCGAAGTCGAACTCGGCGCCCAGCTTCTGAAAACCGAGGAAATGGGTGTCGAGCCGACGCCGGCCGATCTTATCGCCTCCGGGCTTGGGAATATAGCCCACGCCGAAGCGGGCCAGCAGCGGGCCGATAATCATTACCGAACCGCGCAGTCGGGCGGCTCGCTGGCGGTAATCCTCGCTTTGCAGATAATTGAAATCGATGTCGCGGGCTTCAAACGAATAAGTGCTCTCGTCGATCCGCTCGACGAGAACGCCCATGCGCCGAAGCAGCTCGATGAGCTGCATTACGTCGACGATCGCCGGAATGTTCCGTATAGTCACTTTCTCCGGGGTCAGCAGCGTGGCGCAAATTACCTGCAGCGCCTCGTTTTTGGCGCCCTGCGGCGTGATTTCGCCGCACAGCGGCGTTCCTCCCCGAACTTCGAATGTAGCCATAACCAATCGGTCGGTTCGCGGCATACGGCCGCTCCTGCGGCCGACCATGCCGTTTTCGGTTTAAAACTCATCAAATATAGGCATTGCCGGCCAATATTCAAAAAAATGATTCCGCCTCCGCGCGGAGCGGAGACGGCCGTTCGCTACCGCATCCGGCTTGAAACTGCGTCGGCTACATGATAAGAAACTCGGAGACAGAATCGTCGCAACACCCTTTCTGTCGTATCGGACGCAAAATCCCGGCACGGCGATTTCGGGACGGTTCGGTCCGAAGAACGACGCCGACCTGAGCCGCAGCGCTTTTCCGACTACCGGGCCGCCTGCCAGAAGAAACATCCCGTATCGGCCCGGCAACCGGACCACTCCGCGCACCGCCCCCGGAAAACTCAGGCAGGCGACACGGCGAAGAAAAACGGAACAAAAATGTGCACGACAAAATATTTCCCCGAAACAATCCGTACATTTGCACTAATGACAACGAAAACATACCGAAAATGAAAACAATGCGTTGGAGCGGATGGATGACGGCGATCGTCGTTCCGCTCGTATGGTCGTGCAGCGACCGCCATGTGCGGGAAATTCCGCTCGAGGAGTTTTTCCGCAATTCCGAAGTCCGTTCCTACGACATCTCGCCCGACGGCAAGTACCTTTCCTATATGGCTCCTTACGAATCGAGGATGAACATCTTCGTGCAGCAGGCGGGTTCCGACTCGGCGCGGCGAATCACCTCCGAGACCGACCGCGACATCGCCGGATACTTCTGGGCCAACAACGACCGGTTACTCTACCTGAAGGACACCGGCGGCGATGAGAATTACCAGCTCTACGGCGTCAATCTGGACGGCAGCGACCCGAAGGCCTACACGGCGATTCCCGGCGTGAGGACGCAGATCATCGATCCGCTCGAAGAGATCGATTCGCTGATTATCGTCAGCACGAACCAGCGCGATCCGCAGATATTCGACCCGTACCGGCTCAACCTCAACACAGGCGAGATGACGCTGCTGGCCGAGAACCCCGGCAACATTCAGGGCTGGATGACCGATCACGACGGCAAGCTGCGGGTCGCCTATGCGATCGTCGACGGCGTCAACACGCAGATTCTGTACCGGGAGACGGAACAGGAGCCGTTCCGTCCGGTGCTGACCACCTCTTTCAAGGACGAGGTAAGCTTTTACGTGTTCACGCCCGACAATAAAATGGTCTATGCGACGTCGAACATCGGACGCGACAAGGCCGCGCTGGTCGTAGTGGACCCTGCGACCGGACAGGAGGTCGAGGAACTCTATGCGAACGATCTGTACGACGTAATCGGGTTGGGCTATTCGAAAGCGAAGGAAAAGCTGACCGGCGCCTATTGCGAGGGACCGAAGGATGTGATCCGCCATTTCTTCGATCCGCAGACCGAGGAGTCGTTCCGCAAGCTGCAAACCCAACTACCCGGATATCAGGTCGGTACGACCGCGACGAACAAGGCCGAGGATATGAAGATCGTCTACGCGGGCAACGACCGCACGCGCGGCACGTATTACCTCTACGACGTGAAGGCCGACAAACTGACGAAAATCGCCGATCTGGCGCCGTGGATTCAGGCCGAGGAAATGGCCGAGATGATACCCGTCAGCTATCCCTCGCGCGACGGGCTGACGATCGAGGGCTACCTGACGCTGCCCGCAGGACTGACGATGGAA
>ENA-OPCL01000655-OPCL01000655.1-human-gut-metagenome-genome-assembly--contig:-NODE-655-length-28765-cov-2.229746_pt1 | contig 28765 bp, 22 predicted proteins | sample MGYA00241251_ERZ501482 | MGnify/ENA primary metagenome ERZ501482 (study PRJEB25962, sample SAMEA2042581) | human gut metagenome | biome: human gut; feature: human-associated habitat; material: faeces... | reverse complement strand
AAGAAGATTATCAAGAAATTCTTGGTCGTCTGAAATAGATTTAACAGCTTTAAGAGCAATAAGTTTATCCATACCATTAGGCATAGCGTCTACTTGTTGACGTAAAGCATCAGGAGTAAGAGTATTTACATCAGCGTTAATACCATTACGAGCAAAGACTTCACCAAGAGCTGCTTTATTAGATTGGATATTTCCACGAGCGTTAATAGCACTTTGGTTTTTAACAGTAATACTCGGAGCGTCATACATTTGATTAGGAAAGCTCATATCTGAAACAGCAGCGCCGCTTCCAGCAGCAAGTTTTCTTGCAGACTGAAGAGCGGTTCCGAATTCAGCACTACCATAAACACGGTTATAAGTAGCAGCTTTAATAAAATTATTAAAACGACGATTAATAAATTCTTGCTCGTTTAAAAGATTACCATTATGGTCACGAACATCAGCGTTCTTACCTTGTGTTTGGTCTTTCCACATAGCAATCTTATAATCTTGTTGAAGACTGGCTTTAGCACCAGGAGTTCCCTCAATAGCTGCGTCAATAGCAGCTTGAAGTTTTTCAACACTAAGTCTATTATACTTAGTACCTTGTTTCATAAAGATTTCTCCAGTAGCAGATTGAGTAAAATCATTAGTAGGATTGCCATTAGCATCAAGGAAAGTATAACTTTCTCCGCCACCGGCATCTTCTTGAACCATTTTCAGAGCTTGATTATAAATAATAGAAGTAGGTATTTCACTAACTTCTTGTTCAGCAGGTTTCCATTCAGTACCACCAATAACGTTTCCAGCAGCATCAAGTTTATCTTCATAATGATAAGTATTAGCTTGACGATAATAATTTTTATAATCTTCTGATAAATCAGTACGAGCATTAAGATTATCTTGATAAGCTTTATATTGTTGTTGAGCACGAAGACGACCAAGAACTCTTGGGTCAGACATAAGATTGCCAGCTTCAGCAACAATATCATCAAGAGCATAACCTTTAAAATCGTCAATCATAGCATCGTTAATCTTACTCTGAACATTGTTGACAAGAAGTTGTTTAAATTCATCTTCTTGAGCATTAAGTTCAAGTTGACCAATTTGCTTTTTTAATTCGCTTTCTTGAGCGACAGCAACATCGTGACGATTTTGAAGATAATCATAAGTTTGTCCAATAACTTCAAGATTATGTTTTGGAACATAAGTATAATCAACAGTTTTAAAACTTCCAAAAGGCATAGTATATAGTTTTATTCATTAATACCAAGAGTACGTAACATAAGCTTATTCACATTTGGAGCACGAAGACCAAGAACTTTCAAAGTTTCTTCATCAAGTTTAGCTCGACGTTTGTTTCTATTCCAAACATCAAAAGCAGAACCAACATTTCCAAGCAGACTACTAACAATATTAGCTCTTGCTTCGGCTTTAGCTCCGTCAATTCCAGCTTGATAAATAAGAGAATTGATTCTATTACCAGCATTGAATTGGTCGGCTTGTGCTTTAAGATTAGCATTTGCAGTAGAAACAGCAAGTCTATTCTGAATATTGGCTGTATCAGCAGCAAGACGAAGACGAGCACGATTAGCCATTTGAGCAGCAAGCGCTTGATTATATTGGTCATAACGAGCAAGATTACGAGCAGTAACTTCTTGCTGATTAAGTTTATCCTTGTTAATCAATTCAGTTTCAATATTCTCTTTTTGAGCATAAACTTGATTCTTAGCTTCTTGTCCACGAAGAGCAGCAAGTTGTTTACGAGCAAGACCTACACGACTATTAGAAGTATTGCGGTCAATATCTCGCATTGTACGACGAGTTTCATCTTCTATTTTAGCAAGTTGAGGATTAGCATTATAACGAGTTTTAAGTTTAGCAGCAGCCATTAAAATAGGTTCAGGAATATCTTTCAAATCTTCTTCATTAAGTTTAATATCGCCAGGATTAGAAATAGTAGGAGCAGTAATAGTAGGTGGAGTATAACTATGAAGTTGATTAACAAAAATATTACTCATAAGAGCATCCACAGCAGACGAACCGAGATTAATACCAAATTGAATATTATCAAGATTTCGAGTTTTAGCAATATCTTCTTGATAAGGACGTTTTAAATTATCTAATACAGAAAGATAATTTATATCGTTATTAACGTTTTTAGCAAGACGATTAACAACAGTAGGAGCTAAACTACGAGTAATACCAGCCATTTCGGTATTTGACGCAGGCGTAACTTTAGAATTATCAAGAGTACGAGCAACAGGAATACCAGATTTGCTGCTACCACCCCCCGTAGAGGATGTAACATTCTTACCCGCATTGTTGACTACTTCATTGATTATTTCAGCAACAGGAATGTTAGTATCAATAGAAGTATTAACTCTATTAGGATTTCCATATAATCTTGGAGCAATACCAAGTCTATTTAAATTAGCAATACTACGATTATTTCTACTTGCGTAATCGTAAGTGTAATCGGCTTGAGGATTAGTATATTCATCAAATGTCATAGGAACATCATTTTTTCCTTGAGCATCAGTACCTAATTCTCTAACTCGATTAAGGAGTTCTTCTATTTTATTATAACCATTTTCTTCGGTATTAAGTCTTCCGCGAGCACCGACATTTCTTTCAGCTCTACTTATACTTTTAGCGTTAATAGAACCGTTAAAAGGAAAATCAGCAACTTCTGCAATAGTAGGCTCAGTATGAATAATATTTTTAGGAGCAACAAGAGAAGATTTAGGTAATCTAATACCAACAGGATTATTTTCATTTTCTACTCTTGCATATTTAGCAAAATCTATCAAATCAGCTTCAGAAAGATTAGCTTTATCCAAAGGAATATAATATCTTTCAGGAACGCTATCTGTTTGAATAGTATCTTTTCCAGCTTTAGCTTTCTTACGTCCACCAGCAGCGAATTTACGAGTTCTTTTTTCAGTTTCAGAAATAACATGTGCAACAGAAGTATTATCTTGTTTAGCATCTAAAGGTTTTTGAGAAATATCAGCAGTAACTAAACGATTATGCAAATCAGCCCAACCAACCCTACGAGGTTTTTCAGGTTCTTTGTCAACAGTACCTTTTGGCATAATTATAGCAGAAGCCAAAAGACTAAGATTATGAAGTCCAGGTTTAGAATAACGTCCATTAAAGCGAGGTTTTCTTTCACCACCATAAGCAAAAGCTTCACGTGACGGAGTATGAATTAAACCATTGCGAACATTACCATTTATAGAAATAACTTTTCCCATTTTAGATTTACGTTTTGTTCCATATTTAGCAGCATAAACAGGAACGGTGTTAAGATTTATATTATTAAGATTAAGTTGATTAGGGTCATTGCTCATAGCAACATTATTAAGCAAATCAATTACTTCGTCTTCTTTAAACGTATTAATAAGATTATAATCAGTAGCAGTTTTGCGAAGTTCTCGAAAACTATCTTTATCATAAACAGTATTCGGGTCAAGATTATTAGCTTGACGAAATTGCATTAAACGAGAATAAACTTCAGTAGGACGACGAAGATAATCAGAAGAACTTGAACTTCCAAGTATATCACTAATTACTTGTTCCTGTTCAGCAGCACGAGAAGCATGAGCGTTTTCGTGAGTACGAACAGTAGGGTCTTTAGCAAATTCTTCTTGATTAATATAACTACTATGCGTAGGAGCATGATAAGCACCACCAATAACTCCTTGACCAGTTTCTGGAGTATTAAGTCTAAGCTTCATACTTTGAGCATTGCGAGCTATCTCTTTACGATAATCAGTATCGCTCATAGAAGGAGTACGAATAGCAGCACGTTTGCCATAATTCATAGCAAAGCCAATAGGAGAATGAAATTCACGAGCAGTATTACGACTTTCGGCTTGACGTTCAAGACGACCATCTCCTAATTGATTATTGTAACGTCCAGTAGCTAATCGAGAAGCATTCCAAGTATCAAGAAAATCATTTTGGTTAGTAGGAAGATTACCACCTAATGGTTTTTTATTAGCTCTACTATCAATAGCATCTCTTATATCTTGATTTTGAATAACTCCACGAACAGCGTACTGAGCATTTTCAATAGGATTAATAATTTTATCAGCTTTTCTATATTCTTTAAGAATATCATTAGCTTGTTTTATTGTTCGTTTAGCATATTCAGCATTTTTGCCATCTATATTTTTAGTAGCATAATCAACAAACTCGTCTGCTAAATGACGATATTCATTTTCTTTATCTTTAAGTATTACGGCTTTAGAAAAATCTCCTCTATTTTTTCTATAACGTAAGAGATTAGACAAGCTGCGTACACGAGGAACGCTCCCCAGTACATCAAGCCAATCGGAAGGGACACTATTACCGGCAATTCCTTTAATAATGGCAGGGACAGATGTACTAAGACCAGTAGGGTCAGCAATTTGTACAGAGGCTTTAAGAAGTTTCCGCTGCAATCGAGAATCTTCCAAAGCACGGTTAAAAGCATTACTTTTAGCTTTTTCAAAATTTTCATAATTATTGTATTTTAAATCTGGTTTATAATTGGCAATAGCGTCTTGCTGGACGGTAGTTTTATTGCCACCATTTTTATATTTAGTACCATCATCGTTAATACGATTTCTATTTTTAAATTCTTCTTGAGCATTAAAAACAGCATCAGGATTAGCTCCACCCATTACAAGTTCGGCTGGACTATTACCTTGAAGAAAAGGAACAGAAGAATAAACGCGAACTTCTTTAGGAGTAACTTTCATAACTTCTTCCCCCTCAACTTCAAGACCAGTTTTTGGGTCAGCTCCAATATCTACTCCACCAGCAGAATGTTTCCTACCTTTTATGTAATAAAAGTTATCACCAAGAGGAATAGCATTTCCGCCACGAACTATATTAGGAACATATTTACCGCCACCAGCCGCTAATATAAGACTTTTTCGATTATTAATCTTTCTCATATCAATAATTTTAAAATATTCATTTTAAGGCTCGCTACGGCATTTTATCTCAATCGTGATAGATTAATCATTTTCGAGGATAAAATGCCATACAGCGAAAGTCTATGCTATTAGCGGGCACGTTTCACTAACTTTTTACGCCCGCCATTACGATAACGAGGCTGATACATGGTATTGCTTCCAGCAGTAATAGCAGCAGTAGGAGCTTGACCGAGAGTGTTCATAGCAACCATATTATTGTTTTGAGCATTAGCATAACTTGCTTTATTTTCTCCAACTTGACGACCAGTAAATTTGTCAGTAATACCGTCATAAACTTCTAAGTCAGCAGGGTCATAAGTTCTATAAGTATTAGTACGATAGTTAAGCTTAGTAGCAGTTGGAGTATAAGTTGCTCCTGTATTAGCAAATATACTACCAATACCAGAACTAACACCGCCAACAACATTACCAAGTAACTGCCCCGTAGAGGATTGCATAAACGAGCCAAGACCAGCTTTGCTTCTTCCTTTACGGGGGGTGGCTGTGCCGCAAGCAGCTTTACTACGTCCACCACATTTACGAAGTTTACGCTTACCGCCACAAGCCATAAAACGGTTACGAAATTCTTTATCAAGTTCAGCTTGATTAGCATATAACGCAGTAAGACCGGCAGCGTTTTCGATACCAGTCTTCTTGGCAGCAAGTTCATTCTGTTCACGATTAAGCTTTTCCTGCGCTTGTACATTTAAAACATTTTGCTCATATTGAGCATCAATAGCAGCTTGTTGATTTTGATACTGTGTATCAATAGCATTTTGTTGATTAAGAGCATTTATTCTTTCAGCTTCGGCTTGAGCAGCAGCTTGTTTCTTTTTCTTCTTATTACCGAAAATACCACCGATAATTCCACCGACAGCACCAATAGCAGCACCAATAAATGCTTTATCACGACCTCTATCATAATATTTCTTTTCCATATCTTATGTATTGAAATAAGCTTGTATATCTTTAATTAAAACTTTTTTATTAGTATTTCTAAAAACAAAACGAACAATGACATATTTACCAACCATAAGTTTGGCATCAACAGCAGTTTGATTATATTCAAGTTCGTTGTTATATTTACCAGTAATACGACCAAATATTTCTTGCTCTTTATAACTTTTAAGTTTATTATAAAACCAATTAAAATTCCAACGACCAAATTCATAAACAGGCTTCTTATATTCAGCAACAGAAGCACGCTCTTCGTTAAGATTACAGTAATCTGAATAACAACAATTAGTATAAAGATAACAACCAAGAGCATCAAAATAGTCATCTTTTTCTTTATTCAGCATATAAGTTATAAAGTTAACAATCTTAATATCATTAGGATTAGTAGAATTAAAATAAACATCAATATAAGAACAAGTATTACCGCCAATAAGTTCATTATTCATAAACTCATTTAGTACATCATCTTCATATTCGTTATACATATCTTTAGTAAATTGACGAATACGATAATAACTATTAGTAAAATCTATAAGATAAAAGTTATCTTTAAGACTAACAAATTTATAATTAGAAGTATAACTATGACTACTAAGCCAATCATTATTATAAAGACTATAACTAAGAATACAAGATTTCCAAGCACCAGTAGTATCTTTCTTCATAAAGTTAAATAAAAGACGAGCATTAACAGAATCATAACCAATATAAATACGGTCAGCAGCATAAGCTTCAACAAACTTAGTTATATCATTATTGATTTCTTCAACAGAACCAGCATCAAATTTATAAAACTTACGAGCATTAGAATCATAAAAGATATAACCAAAATCTCCATTGATATAAGAAATAAAATCTTGGAAACCACAAATACCAAACTTAGTAGTAAAGACTTCTTTATAATCAACTTCAAATACATCTGGCATTAACATCTGAACTGTTTGTTCGTTTGTTTTAAGTTCATTATTAATATCAAAAGCAAAAAGACTTTTCTCTGTATGAACAAGAAGATAAGTACCAGCAGCAACAATATTAGTAATATCACCTTTGTTCTCACTTATAATCTTATAACTTTCAGGAGATATATGCTTCCAAGCATTAACAACACTTTCATCACCGATAACATTAGTACGATAAACAGTTTTGGAATATTGCTCACGCTTATAAAGCTCATTAGTCTTATTATAATTAATAATAATACGACGATAGAAAGAATAATAATTAGAAGTAAGATTATACAAATCATTAATACGAGAAGGGTCTACAATAAGATTAGAACCTTGAGTATTTTCAGAACCGTCATTATAATTATAATAAACAGTACGAGGGGACATATTAACTTTCTTCCCCATAAGAAAATAATGACTTTCATGAACAAAAGTAAAAGAATAAATCAAAGGTTTATTAGCAACAGTTTCTCCGTCACCGTAAAACTTAGTACCAGTAGTAGCATCATAAGGATTCCAATCTACATCACTAAAGATAATACCATGAGGATGAAAAGTAAATATTGTACTAACATTCCAATAATAATTCCAAGCATAATTAACTTTAACATCAGCATTATTAACTTTTACGGTAGACTTACCATAAGTATAGTTAGCATCAGGGTTATATTCTTTAACATATTCTATATAACCAAGAGAAATAAGATTCTTATCTGCATCTCTATAAAGTTCTGAATAATCATCAGTATAAACATCACAAAGAGTAGTACCATGATGGTCGTTAAAACCAGACGAAAGCTGAATTTTAAGAACACCCTCTTTACCAATATTATCAAAACTATTAGGCGGAAGAATAGAAGTAGAATTAATACCAGTGCTTGCATTTGCGGCAGTAGGATTGTTAAGACGAGTATTAAGATTACCGTCATCGGTATATTGGAAGTAACAAACTTCACTTATTTTATTAGCATCAGTTTTACCACCAACAATACTAAACTCAGGATAATTAAAACGACAAGGACTATCGGCACTACCAGTATTTTGTCCTTTGACATCATAAAGATATTTGTCAGCTTGAGTTATAAAACCACTGCCAATTTCAACATATTCAGGTTCGGCATAACTAATAAAATAGCCAACAAAACCCTCAAGCATAGGAATATGTTCAAAAACAATTCCACCAAGAGCGATTTTATCGGCAGGACAAACACAACGGCAAAATCTATTATTATCACTTCCAAAAATAGTACAGGTAAGTTTAGTTCCCTCAACAGAAGGAGTTCCACTATTAGCAGTTAAAATAGGAACACCGTCTGTATAAGTTCCATTTGCATAAACATAATGAACAAAGAAACAATAAACTCCACGACGACCAGGCTTAGGTTTAAAGAAATTAATAGCTTCGGAAACTTCAGGATAATCACCTTCATCTCTATCAATAGCAGTTATAACAACGTTTCCCATTTTAGCAAGAAGCTGTCCATAGTCAGTTTCATTTAGAAACGGTTTGTTTTTATTAGCAATTTTATAATTAGCAAGATAAACTCTATTACGATAATTATCAAGAGTTTTAACATTATAAAAATTAAAAGGTTCATTAGTAAGTTCTTCAAGTGACATAGTTTCAAAACTATTATCAATTGTAAACTCAACCATAGTACCAATACTTTTCTTATCCCAAACAACAGCTTCGGTAGAAGCATTTCCGTTTACGATAGCAGCAAGCTGATATTTAGTATAATTCTGTCTTGTATCAGTAAATATACGAACTTGAACAAGAAGATTAGTATTAGTATAATCATCATCTTCTGAATAATAATCTTGAATTTTACCACTACCTTTGCCGTCACCAGCATTATAATTGAAAACTGTTTTAGGAGTAGTAAGAGCTTCTAAGTCTGTTACTTGAACAGGATAACCAATAGGAAACCAAATAGTATTATAATAATCATCAATCCAATAACGTATAAAGAAAATATAAGTACCTTTCTTAATACGATTGCCATTAACGAATTTAACATCGCCAAAATTAGAAATAGGAGCAGTGGCTAATTCTGTATATAGTTCATCACTATCTTGAGTATATTGATATAAGTCAACATCTTTATCAATATTGATACTTTTAAGAGGACAATCTTCTGTGGGATTAAGTTCACTAATACAAACTATAAGTTCGTTGTTAACATTATAAGTATAAGTACCAAAAACTTCACCACCACACCAATGCCAATTAATACCAACTTTAACAGGATTATTAGAACCTATCGGCTTTCTAATATCAACGCGATAAATATCATTGTTATCAAAGAAAACAAGAAATTCTTCGTTACATTCAATATGACCAACTATTTTAGCATTAACTCCATGAAGATAATAATCAATAAGACCAGGTTCATTGCAAATAGTTTCAGTATCTTTATCAATCATTATATTACCAGCATGAACTAAGTCGCCTTCTTTAAGATTTTCATAAGGACTATCAAAATTAAGTTTTTGACTAATTCTCATAGCAGTAATTATTTAGGAAATGTATAATTATAAAAATAAGAACGCCAAGCATCACCAGCATAATCATTTTCATTTTGAGCATCAGCAATAACAGAAGCTTTGGCTTTATCTTTAAGTTGCATCCACATATAATAAGGATTAGTTCCATATTGAGAAGCAGCAAGATTAAAAACAGGATGTTTCATACCACGAGTAAGCATCTTATACATACAGTAATAAGCAAGAGCTTCAATAAGAATACCATTGTTAGGAACAACTGGAATTTCTCCTTGAAAATAATTACTATATTCAGTTTCTATTTCAAGATTACGAATAGTAATTTCACGAGTATCCCAATTAAGTTCAATAGTATTATTATCAACAATGACATAGTTCCGATTATCCTCTACGGGGGAGATATATTGGTCACCAACTCTATGACGTCTATTGAAAACGTCTGTATTAACATGTTCAGAAACAGCTCCGATATAATCTTTATCAGAAGCTCCGTCGGTAATATAAATAGTATTAGAACCACTAAGTTGAGTGTTATCAAGTTCACTACTATCACCCCCCGTAGAGGATGAACATGAACATCCAGCTTTACTCTCTCTAAGAGAACGAACCTCACAACCATTACTATCATAAACAGCAAAACCCTTGCTATTAGTAATAGGACAAGGGCTATGAACAATACGATTTCTTACAGGAAGAGTTCGTTTTTTATATGTAGTTCTAAGAACTTTAAGTTGGCTCATTGCATCAAAACACCAAGCAGGAACACGAGCAATCCAGTCACTATTATCAGGATTGAAATCGTTGTCTATTTTGGCTATTATGTGCTCCAAGACTATATTCTTTTTGTTCTGCATTTCTAATAAAATTTAGATAAGACATAGGTTCAAAAGCAAGAAGAATACCAAGTTTAAATCTCATATCAAATTTGGTATGATAAATATCATCAGCGGTTTTACATATAGCAGCAATTTCTTCTTGGCTCATACCACGATATTTGAAATCAATTCTATCTTTACGTTCAAACTTAATATTAACGTTTTTATAACGACTATTATCAATAAGTTTAAATTCATAATAATAATCATTAGTTTTATAAACTTTATAAGGAACACCGTCATACTTAATACCACGGAGTTTACAAGCAGCAGCTTCGTCTTCATTATAAAGTTTTTTACCAGCAGCAAGAATTTCTCGTTTCTTTTTATTAGTAGCGTTAAAATCAATAACAGGTTTCTTAGAAGTAACTTTCCAACGATTGCAAACAATATTGCCAAGACCACCGGCAACTTGATAAGCATAACCTTCAAGAATACATTTCATAACTCCATAGTTATAAAAACGTTGAACAAGTTTTCTATATTCAGTAATAGTAAGCCTCTTTTTACGTTCTTCAAGTTTAAGACTTTGAGTAACACCGTAAACGTTCTTTTGAACTTGTAGATACTTTAGGAAATTAAGATAAGTAAGACGTTTATGAACATCAGTAGTAACAAACTCAGAAGTACGAGTTTTAGTACGACAAGCATCGAAATCAACAGCATTGATTTCATTGTCGTCACCAATATTATTTATATCAAGATTAAAGAACTCGTTTATAATTGCTTTTTTATTAGCAACAAGTCGATAAAGCCTTTTGCGAAGACTAATAAGATTATTATAATCTTCTTTGTTAATATCATAGGCTTTATTAGCATCCTCTATGAATTTACCATAATAGTATTTAATATCAATATCTGGACGCATAGATTAACGAGTTAGATTTTCAACAGGTGTTTCATTTCCTTCACGTGCAACATTAAGAAGATTACGTTTAAAAATAATATCCTTAATTTGACCAATCATATCTTCAGGAAGAAGAAATTCATTATCATCAAGTTCTTCACTGTCGTCATAATCAGAATGATGATATTCTCCAGCAGCTTCAACAGTTTCTTCTTTAATAAGATGAGGATACTCAAAAGGAGATTCGACAGTAATATAATTAACGTTGTCAAGAATATCATTACTATTGCTATAAATATAAAGATATTCATTTATATAGTCGTAACGAAGAATACGACAAAGACCGACAAGTTGATTATAAAATTGAGCAGCATGTTCACGAACGAAAGGAACAGAAAGATTATATACACCAGAAGTACGAATAGATTGAAAAGGAGTGTTGTTGATAAGACGAACCGGACGAGGAACTTTATTCTTAGTTCGTTTAATAAGAGGAAGATTTAATTCTTTAGTTCCATAAACATCACCGTCAGGAACATCTACAAGTTCAAGTCTAAAACGTTGTTCAAGACCTTTGTCGGTATAACCGTGACGTTCATAATTTTGCCGAATAAGTTCATTACGAGTATGAATAATTGCCTGCCGAATATTTCGACGAACTGCAAGGGTATTCGGAGAACCAGCAGCATGAGCAATCTCACTAATTAATTGATTAAGCGTTGCCATAGGATGATTAGGATTAATAACATTAATAACACAAAAATACATTATTAATAATAACTTCCATGTTATCAGCAAGATAAAAATAAAACGGTAACATGTTTTCACAACATATTACCGTTTACAATTAAATCGACAATTACAGTTTTAGTAATTTCGTGGAAGAAACTTATTTTAAACAACTTTTAAAATGGTCGATGTCGGCAGCTTCAAGAACAATATCTTTATCAATGCCGGGAATACCAATCTTAATTTTACCATTACCGATAGTAACACCGCCAAACAAATCGGGATATTCTTTCGTAGCAGCAACAATAAGATTATCTGTCATTTTGCCAAGAAGCGGTTCTATATCAACAGTACCATCTTCTTCTTGTATCATCTTAAGAAACTTATCAACTTTGCCAATACTTTTATCGGCAGCTTTGTCAACAAAGGGTCGGAAAATCATTATAAGAGCATTTTGATTGGCAAGCTCATCTATTTTGCCAGTATAAAACTCAACGAGTTTATTAACTATAACTTCACGCTGTATCACCCCTTACCGCCGTACAGATAGGCGTGGTTGCCGTTGCCGCTAAGGTCTTTTAGAATTGATGTAGGGAGCTGCTCAATAGTGATATTACATGTACCTACAAAATTACATCCAAAGCCTACAAAATGATGTCTGTCTTCAATAGTATATATTCCGTCTTCTGTTATAGTATTAATGATTTGGTGTTGCCCATTAACATAATCGGTAATTAAAACTTCTTGATTATCAGTTATACCAATAATACGAACAGTTAAATTGGAATATGGTTCTTGAGTATCTTCTACAATACCTAAACCGTTTAGAATACATTCTGTTATTATGAATTTATGTTGGCTAATAGTTGCAACTCCTCTTGCTTTTACATAATTCCAATTAGTAAAATCTTCTACATACGCCTCTATCACATCAAAGTTAGTCATGCTCTGCTTCTTCGGGTCATAGATAGCCTTGATAGCGTTTTTAATATTAGCAGGTATCTTGCTTCTATTAGCAATTAAATCTCGCCTTTTACGGACGAGATTTAAAATAGCTTGAAGAATAATAATTATTACTTTCATAAGCAGGAATTATTCTTTTAATAACTTTGTTTGTTCTTTCAACTCTTGCAAGATTGCTTGCAGAATTATTATAATCTGTTTCATAAGCTTTATGTTTAAGCGATTACACCAGCAGCTTTAAGACTTGCTATAAGCTCATTAACTTTTGCAGCAATAGTTGCCGCATCTGCATCGACAGCAACAGCAGCAACAGCAGCTCCTTGTTTAACTCCACCAAGAGCAGCGGAAGTAGCAGCCGGCAAAGTATATTTAGTATCAGTCCAAGGAACAGCTACATACATCTTTCCATTTTCATCAAGAACAACTGGATAATTTTTACTATTGGCAATATATCCAATTTTAACAAGACCGAGTTTATCAGCAGTTGCTTGAGAATAAGTAGTATTAGGCGGTGTTAACCATTGACCGTCACCACGAAGATATTGTCCTTGTTTACCAGCAGCAGGTGCGGGTACAAGTCCAGCTTGTCCAGCAGCAGAAGCCGTTGCTCCAGTCATAACTTCATAAGTGGTATTGGTATCAGTCCAAGGAACGTTAACATAAGCTTTCTTATTTTCATCAAGAGAAACTGAATAATTCTTTCCATTTTGAGTATAACCAGTTTTAATGCCGCCAATATTATCATTAGAAGCAGCAGGAACTCCCTTAATAGAAGCATCTACTATTTCTTCAATGAGTTTACCAATAAGTTGTTTCCGTTTAAGGTCAAGACCAAGACCTTCAACAAATCTCCAAATATTAACTTTTTTAAGTTTGTCCATAACAGCTTTATTAAGATTAAGATGTTTATTAATAATATGTTTTATTCAAACGGCTCGTTTTAAGGCTCGCCACGCTATGCAAACCGTTTGACGATAGATTAATCATTTCGTGTATTATCTTCTTCTACGGGGCAGGAAAATCGTATCCTCGTGCGTGTCGCAGCCAGTTTTTCTATTCAGCAGAACGTATTCGGATATATTTCCACCAAGCATAATGCTCTCTAAGATAAATATAATCTTGATTATCATCATTGTTATGAGCTTCTTCTTCAAGACTAACATCATGATAAGCATCGTTTTGTTTAGCATGAAATAAACGAATAATAATATATTCAAGACCATACCATAAATAGAAGAAGATGAACAGCATTTCTTTCATCTGCTTAGTATGAATACGTTCATGATTAATAGTACGCTTAGAAAGATTTTTACGTTTAGTAAAAAGAATACCAAAAAGATTAATCGTTGTATAACTTCCAAAAGGAAAATGACGAGTACGAATAATAATCATAAGTATAGCTATAATAACACCCCGTAGAGGATGCAAACCAAGAGCAACATCATAGCTATCTCTCGATTCCTCTACGGGGCAGGTTCATTATTTATTTTAGAGCATTATCTACTTGCTTATATTTAACTCCAAATCTACGAAGTACTGGAGCGGCTACCCAACTCCAAAATACTGGAGCAAGTATAGCACTATTAACAAGAACAGTAACTTTAACTTCACCTACATCATAATAAACAACACCAAGAAGTAGAATAGAAACAATCAAATAAAGACGTTTATTCCAAGTAGGAACTTTCTTAGCACCATTAAATTCATCATGAGCTTTAATCATAACAAAACAAAGAATGTTACAACAAAGCATATAAGCAAAATCAAAGTTATCAAGAATTTGTCTTATAACAATATCAAGATAATTCATGTTAAGCAATAGATAAAGCAATACAAATAGAAGTAATAATTCCGGCAACGAAAACAGGCAAACCAAAATTACCAGCAGCAAAATAGAAATCGTAGCCTTTCCGCATACATTTAATAATAGCAGTAGCAAAACCAATAAACAGATTAACGAAAATAACTTCCCAACCAACGTTAAAAGTTACACCGAAAATAAGAGCACAAATAAAACCAATAACACCGTAAGTCATTAGATTAATTCTTTCCATAATAATAAAAGTTTTAAGTGGATAAATAATTAATTTAGAAATCAAGTTATTGTAGTTTGTTACTTGGCTTTAACTTAAACCAAAAACGAATAATAACCGCTGTTATTAATAATATAAATAAACCAAGCAACAAGACTAACAATAACTTGATTATGATTAGACAAATGTATTTATAATTATCAAATATAAAAGCAAAATACAATATTTTTTATTTAAGTATCCATAGTTAGAACTATCCAACCACCAGCAAAAGATTCTTGTTTGTTAGTAGATTGACTAATATATTCCCATATATTAGAATTATAAACCATTCCGTTAACAAAATGTTCATCAGCATTATCAACCAAAGTAAATTCGGGCAAATCAGCATTCCCATAATTATCTTTACCAGAAGCAACTTTTCTAATAGAAGTATTGATTTGATATTTATCGGTATTATCTCCACAACTAACAGTAAATTGATTAACGGAAGAAGAAAGATTACCAATACATTGTACTTTAAAAGGTTGACATACAATAGTATCTATTAAAGAATTATCAATACAAAATTTAAATGTAGCAGTAGCATCAGTTAAATTAGCAAGAAGAATATCAGTAGAAGAACTACCGCTATAAAGATTAAGAGGAATTATATTCGTTCCCCCCCCCATGATTTCAGTATTACCAATATAAACGCCAGCACCATTGGCACCAGCACGAACATTATTGTTTTCGTAAGCCATATTATATCTATTTAATTATCAAAAATAAAAACAATCCAAGCAAATTGCTTATACACTTCGCTTGTAAAATCATTAATTAGTTCATTCTTATCCATAATTTGATTATGAGCATAACCGTAATTAATACTCTCACCCTCTGCATACATTGTGGAATAAAATTGAACAACTCGTTTGCTAGAACCATTGCCGTTAGCATCTTCGTTAAATAAAGAAATTTCAGAAATAGCTTGACCTTGACCACCAATAGTATACCAATCAATTTTACCCGGAGCAACTTCTTCTTTTTCTCCACCACGTTGTAGAAGAACAGGGTCGCTACTAAGATTAGCAATAATAACAGGAAAACTATTAGTAGTTTTACCATCATGCCATATATAGCTAAGATTGGCATAGAGCTTACTCCAATCAAATTCTTTACCAGCAACAAGATTACTACCAACAAAAGCACCAACATTAGCTTCTCCTACCCTAAGCCCCCCCCATCAACAGTATTTGCAAGAGCTACATCGTTTTGACTATCCATAACTTTATTTCTTAAACATTAATAAATAGATTAATCTCGACAAGATTATTGCCGAGATTAACGCGATTGTCTTTATAATAAATATCTTAATCATCTGTTACAAGATAAGCAGTATTATCTGCTTTAGGATTAATATTAGAATATTCGATTGAAGTTTTCTTAGTAAGAGTAGCAACGTTATCACTATTAACAAGAGAAGCGATAATTACTTTACTTGCAGCAGTATCGTTGTTTACTACAATAGAAATACGATTAGTATATAAATTATTTTCATCATAATAAGTAATAATAAAATGCAGTTCGTGAGAACTATTATTATTTGCTCTCCAAGCATTTACACAACCTAATTCTACACAATCATTATTAGGATTATTACCAAAATGAAAATAATATCTTACATGATTAGCTAAAATATTAGCTACAACATTCTTAAAATTATCAAGACTACCAAATAAATCAATTACTCGTTGTTCGGCATCAACTCCACTAAGATTTGCAGTATTTAAAAATTTATCAGCAGTGGTAGTAATAGTTCTACCATAACCAATATTATCAGCATAAGCTTTTGTAGCAGGATGATAATGTTGTGTAGGAGTATAAGCAGAAGTGTTGTTCTTGGTAAGAACATCACTTTCATTTACAAAAATATACTTAGCTGTTAAAGCAGAAGCAGTTCCGCTACTAACAGTAATTCTTATATATTGTGAAGCATTTAAACCAAGCGTCTGAATATCAAGAGTGCTTGTATTATCATCAGTATAACTAATCATACTTGCAACACAAAGAGCACCGCCCTCAACTCGTATAATAGAATTAGTAGGAGTATTCTTAACAAAATCAAGATATGCAGATTTTCCGCCAAACTTAGCAAAAATATCATCGGAAGCCATACTTTGAGTAATTTCAAGAACTTCGGTGGGAAGAACTTTATATGAATTAGCAACAACAGCTTCGTCGACATACTTTTTCGTCGCCGGATGATAAGGCTGCGTAGGGGTGAACGATGAAGTGTTGGTCTTGGTGAGGACGTCACCAGTAAACACAAATTCTTTCCAATCAGTCCTAGCTCCTTGTTGATTTCCACCGCCTCTTGCAAACCATCTATTAGTTAGATAAGAGCCATAGATTTGATTAGAACGGCTATAATGGGCGTTTGCGAAAATCAATGCTCCATTCTCATTAATGGGATAATTATTTTCAGGTGTTGTGTAATCAGCAATGCTTTTCTGCGTAGCAAACCCCGCTCCATTTATGTCATTTAAATCCTCTGATGTAAGATTTAAATGCTCGGGAACTTCCACCCAATCTTTATTTTTACGACCGTAGGCGTTACCGTCTTTGGGAGCATCTTCTACTTTTTCATCTTGAAGTTTTTTACCTTGAGCAGCAGATAAAGCTTTCTTGCTATCATTGGTTGTTAAATTATTAACAACATCACCAATGGCAAGCTTATCTTCATTAAGCTTCTTACCCATATTAGCAGATAAAGCTTTATCTGCATCGCCAGTAGTAAGATTATCTACAACATCAACAGAAGTTCCGCCGCCAATAGTTCCATTAGCTACCCAACCTTTGGTAGTATCGTAGATATACAATTCGTAAGGTTCAACAGTACCAACACCATAAGCGTCGCCTTGAGCAGGACTTGGAACATCTGTTTGAAGTTGTTCAAGACTATCTTTATATCCAAGAATAGTAAAGTTTTTACCATCCTTACCAGCTGCGCCTGTATCTCCTTTTTCGCCAGTCTTACCAATATCGCCCTTATCTCCTTTTTGACCTTTAAGGTTTTTAAAAGCAAAATCAAATGTACGTTCAAATTCAGTACCACCAACAGTAACATCAACAGAAGGAATTCCTACATTCGCATCTACTGTTGCAGTAGCAGATTTAATAGAAGCAGATTTACCATCAGCTCCATCAGAACCATTAGAACCTGGAGCACCAGTTGGACCAGTAGCACCAGTCTTACCAACAACTTTAGCTATATTCCATTCTTGTTTACTACCATTATAAATAGTACGAACTGCAATCCAAATAAAATTATTACCTGTCTTGCTCCAATTATCCGGATTATCATCAGGATTGCCGGGGTTATTCTCAACAGTACTATACCAAGTTTCAGTATATTGAACATAAGTCAAATTCTTAGGAGTACTCCAAGCTTCTTCTTGATTCTTACCGTTAGAAGTAAACATTCGAGTAGAAACCCAAAGTTTAGCAGAACCATCGGGAATCTCAGTACTCCAAGCACTTTCAGTAGGAACTGGATTAGCATAAGAACCACCAGTCGGAGTTTTAACAGAAGCGTCATTATTACTACGCATATAAACAACTCCACGTTTGATATCAATACCGCGAATAGTTTGAACGGCATCTTGGATAACTGCAAAAGTAGTCGGCCCAATAACACGAACTGTATAAACATCTCCATTATTATCAATAACATTATCCCCAACAGCAAGAGTAATACCAGTAGGAGTTACAACAGAAGAAGTTTGATTATTTCCAGTAGGATTAATTTCTCCATTAAAAATAAAAGTATAATTACCTCTATCTCCATGTTCGCCTTTCATATTGGTAAACTGGAATACAAACTTCGGATTAAGGTCAGTTCCTTTATTAATAACAACAACAGCAGGAGTACCTACTTCTGCATCGACAGTAGCTTCAACGCTTTCGATTTTAGTTCCGCGAAGAAGAGTAACTACCCAACCTTGTTTAGAACCATTATAAACTTCTTGTGTAGCAAGCCAAATATAACCTTCTTGATAACCTTTTACCCAGTTTTGAGGATGAGTATCAGGAGTACCGGGTTCTTTTTCAACATTAGAAGTATAAAATTCTGTATAAAGAGTATAAGTAAGCTGAGCAGGCATACTCCATTCAGCATCTTGATTACGACCGTCTTCTGTAAAAAGACGTTCAGAATACCAAAGAATACCATTTGCAGAAGTAGGTTCAGCAGTCCATTCTTCCTCTACGGGGTGTGGGTTGTCGTAACTTCCACCAGTAGGTCTAGCAACGTTCCAATCAGTAATACGACGATAAGCTCGACCAAGCCGACAAGAAGCAGCAGCTATTTCATAATCAAGCCAATATTCATCATTATCACCCCCCGTAGGAGAAGCACCAACAGGCACATCTTGTTTACTAAGATAAACATGTCCATTATGCTTAACATAAGTAAGCCTTTCATAAGCCTGCATTGCATCATAAATTTCAGGACTTGCAACAGTTACTATTGCTTTCCCCAAGTCTTTCTCTTCTATATCCATGATTAACAGCGATTAAATTATTATCTTTAATTTCAAAATCAATAGCTTGTTTATTAGCGGATTTATCAATCTCACGAAGATGCCCGGTTTCAACATCAAGCTCAAGCTTAACATCGGTTTTCTCTTGACAAGGAAGAATATCAAGATAAACATGACCATTCTCTTCTATACCATTCAAACGATACTCATAAAGAATATCGTTCTCTTTAAAGTAATTATTAGCAAAAGCAATAATACAATCAAGGAAGAGCTTAATCTTCTTAGTATCTTCAAAGAAGTAAGCTGCAATGAGAGATTGGAAAAGATTAAGATTATAAACAGCTTTACGAAGTTTATAATTATCTCCATGAGCATTAATAAATATTTTAACTAAATCAGTATAAACACATTTAAGTTCTTTAGGAATATAATGATAGAAGAAGTCATAAATAGAATCATTAACACGAGCAGTTTTAAATTCTGCAAGAGCTAAAGTATCATAAACGCTAAAAGTAGCATCAATATATGTTTCGTATTTACCGTCTCGAGTTCGATAATTACCAGTAGCAGCTAAACGTTCTTCCATTCCCCAACTACCAACAAATGAAACTCCAGCGGTTTTCATATAACTATTTGAAGTAAAATTCCAATCAGAACAAGCTTGACCGCAAGAAGTAGTAGAATAACAATATAAACCATTTCCTTGATAATTGTCGCTTTCGTCGCTTTCGTTAACAATACGACCATTTCTAATTTCTTCATACATTAATCTGTAAGTAGTTTCTCCACTTGTATTGTTAGGAGAAAGATTAAATGTATGCTGTTGAAGATAAGCAACTCTTTGAGTTCTAAAAGTAGCTTCTGCTTGTTTAACAGTAATCTCAACTTTAGTATCATTAGAAGCAACAAGTCTAACAGTTATCTTACCAGTTCTAAAAGCACCAACAGTATTTTCATCACAAAGAATATAAGTTTCATCTTGATTACCAACATGAAGCCAACTACTATCAGAACTTGGTTCCCAATGAAGATTATCTTCAACAGAAGTAACATTACCATTAATAACATGTCTTTTTTCGGCACGTGTTATATTGAAATAAGCATAACTTCCATTGGGATAAGCAACAACGTCAATCCAAGTATTTTGGGCTTCAATAAAATATTGGTCTTCAACAGTAGAAGCAGCTTTAGTAATAGTAAGTTTTTCTACATTAGGAGTTCCGGAACTTTGAGTTTGAATAACATCATATTGAATAGATACAGTTTCGTTAGTTTGATTAAGTTCAGAAGTAATATAAATATATTCACCTTGAGGACTTGCAGTAACTCCACCATATTGACTTTCATTAGCATTACCACTTGTTTGAGAAAGATAATAATCAACATTCTCTCTTCCGCCCTCTGGACTGCCATTAACATATTTCTGTCGATAAGACTCAACAGATATAGTCTTACTATCTGCGGTATTAATAAGAGGAACTTCATTTTCGCCAATACTCAAATGATAAGTATAAGTAATAGAAGCGCCAGTTTGATTAATTCTAACTTCAAGTGTCTTGCCAGAATTATCTTGTTGAGTATAAAGAATTTTACCACTTCTTTCGCTTTCTCCGCTATTAGGAGCAACAGTAATACTATTCGGCAAACCCTCTTGAATAGTTATAAAATCATTACCAGTAACAACAGCTCCAGTATAACCAATAGGAGTTTTAGTTGTAGGTTTACCATTAATATAATATTGTTTATAAGACTGAATATTAAGAATAACGTTCTGTCCAGTAGAAGGTGGAGTTAAACTTTCTTGGTCAACACTAAATACATAACTAATTTCTTCTTGAGCAGGATTTTGTCTAATATCTATGATTTCAGACTTATTACTTTCCATTTGTCTAACAATAATACTATCTGTACGAACATTAGTAGTATCATTAGCAGACATATACCATTTCGTTTTATCAGAAGTATTATTTTTAAGAAGTCCTTTGTCGGAAATAGCTGTATAAGGAATATCAGTTCTATCTCCTTGAGAAACTCCATTAATATAAGTTTCTTTATAAGACTCAACAGTTAAAGTAACAGGATTAACTCCGTCTGAATCAATAGTATTAGTATCAACAGTAGCAACAAGTCTATATCGAATTTCTTTATTAAGACTATCTTGATATAAATCAATTTTCTTATTTCCAGAAACACCAACTTCGTCACGCTCGATAATAATAGCAGCAGAACGAATTTCTTCAGTATTAGCTTCGGCACTTACTTGATTGCCGTTGACTTTAAAATAAATACTTGAAGAATAAGCATTATATGGAACATTAATTTTATCTCCGATTACAGAACCTTCGCTATCTACAAGTTCTTTATAAGATTCAACTGTGAAAACTTTAGTACCACCCTCGGCAGGTATTTCAATAGAAGTAGGTTCAACATTAATAGTATAACGATAAGTATAATCGTTTACATTTTGAGTAACTTTACCTTCAAGAATATTACCACTTTCGTATTGAACTAACTTAAATTTAGCAACACGAAGTTTAGATTTATTTTCACGAATAATAAGAGTATTATTTGCGCTAGTATAACCAAGCCAAGTAGCGTCTTCAGGATCGTCAAGAACAAAATCATATCCAATACTAAAAATCTCTTCTTTAGTTCCAATAGCAACAATCTTCTGAGATTTAATATTAAAATAAAGAGTTTGTCCAAGACCGTCATCTTGAATATCTAATTGGCTTTCATCATTGGCTTGAAAATTATAGCTTGTTTTAGTATCAGCAAACTTATAATTATCACCAGTACAAGTAACTTCAACTTCACTATCTTCAACATGAATAGTAGAAGTACCAACATTGACATCAGTGTACTTTTTAAGTCCACGAACTACAAAGTCGTATATACGATTTGCTTTATCGACATCTTCTCGATAATAAACATAAACAGCATTTTTAAAAAGGTTCCAAAGTTGAATAATGTCTTTATTCTTGTTATTACAAACATTATCACAACCAGCAATAGCAGATACTCCATAATCTATAAGCAAAGATTGGATTTGTCTATAAGTACAAACCCAATCAATAGGAACTTTTATATCATGTAAAACAGTATCTTCCATATTCAGAAGTATTAAATATTACATCAATTTTTTCTTTTTCTTTATCGGTAAGAAGAATATCGTAATCAATACAACTACGTATAACATCATAAAAATAAGAACTACCAAAAAGATTGGTAGAAACAAATCCAAGATTTATCTTATCTACATCTTTACAAACAACATTGTTAATATTATTACGAAGTTTATCACCGATACGTTCGAGCCTTTTATCGTTACTCATGGTCGGTATATTTATTGTTAATATAAACTATCCAATCATTAACCTTAACATAAAGAATATTATATATTTGATTAATACGGATTTTTTCTTCCTGACCGTTGTAAATAATACCAAGTATATTATTAAGACAATCTTCTTTCCATTCTTCTTTTAGGAATAAAGAAATCGGACGACCATCAATATCATATTGAGAAAGATTATGATAAATTTTATAATATTCGGCATTAATAGTTTGCTTAATATTAGCAACAACAAGATTCTTATTAAGGTCGATATTATTGTTTATAATAATGTTTCTACAAAGATGAGCAATTCTTGATTGAAAATTGGAAAATGAAAGCTCAATTACAATCTTACTTTTCTCAACATCTTTATGAAGAGCATCTTGAAAAAGTTTATCAAGAATTGTATTAAGTCTTACAATGTTATTACTAACTTCTTTAACAGAATTAGCCATTTCAATCATAGGTTTTTGTTGGTCTTTATGACGAAAATAGTCAATTCCTTTAATAATAATAGTATAAAGAATAAAAACACAACTCGATATTATAACAGCAGTAACAGAATAGTTTCTAAGACTTTGGCTAACAAAGTCCATAACGGGCGTGAGTTCAGTCATGAGCATTAAACAATAAAAGCCACTATTACCATAAATACTTATAGTAACAGTGGCTTTGCGTATTATACAAATTATTTGCTTACTATGTTAGGCAGCAAGTGCAGCCAAGATTTTGTCGATAGTCGCAATAGCGGCAGCATCAGTAGGTACAGCTATTTGTACAATTTGATTAATACTCTGGTCAACTGTCTTCATTTCACGAGGTTCGGCAAAACGAATTGTATAAACAGTAAATCCAGTATCGGCGGAATCATCTTGAGCCAAAGGATTAAGTGGGAAGTCCGGATAAATCAGCTCACCGGCGTCTTGGTAAGTATATTCGATACCAGCATCGGCAGCAGCCTTGATAGCCAAATCGGTAATGTACTTAGCATCTGCAACAGCGGCAGTAGCATGTGTCTGAGTAACAGCAGTTCCGAACAAATCATCGCCAAGTGTCAGCTCATAATCAACGCCTTTTTCTTTGGCAGTAACCGTAACTTTACCAGCGGAAGCAGCAGCAGTAACACCAGCACCAACATTTGCTGTAATCTGCGAAGCTAATGCAGCAGCAATAGTGTCAACGGTATCGGCAGCCTTTGCGCGGACAGTAGCAGTCCATTTGTTACGTTCATTAAAACCAACTCCTTTCTTTACAACAACAACAGTATAATCACTTCCTGCTACAACATCAGCAATAGTAAAATTACCAGTGTATTGAGTAGAGGCGGCATAAACCATTTTGGAATAAGAGAAGTTATTCTTATAAATAGGAACAACAAGTTTACCGCCTTTGGCATCGGATTTACCAAGATAAATATAACCTTTGTCCTTAATCTTAGTACCGTCACTGTCAAGAGTTTCAACTCCAGAAACAAGAGCTACGAAAGCAAGTTGACCAACGACAAGACTTGTAAGAGCAGTAGGATAAGCAACACTCTTACCTAAAAGAAATTGTCTCATAGTTAATAATATTTTAATTTACTTTTTGTTCATTAGGACGAGTAAAAGTCTGTTTATAATACTGAACAGCAAGTTCAATTATTTCTTGAATAAGATAATCAGGCATATCGCAATTTACATTGTTGGCAGGATTCTCTTCATCAAGTCTAACTTTATTAGGCGTCTTAACATAATTGTAAACAAGAATATTAGGAACAACCTTAGAACTACCATTATATATTTCAACATTCAGTTTCTCGTCAATAGAAACAGCAACACAAACGGGATGTTGCTTGGTAGCACGATTGCAATAATCTCGAAGTGTTCTTTGAAGATATTCAGCTTCAATAATACGGCAATCGTAAAGAGCATTGTCACCAGCATAACCAATAGCAAAACGAGTATAAAACATTACTTCGCTATTATCAACCTTAGCAAGAAAAGGATGAAGCTCAGTACCACCCCCCGTAAGGGATGAGCCTGATACTTCTCCTTTCTTAGCAAGATTACGCAGAGCATTAAGTTGAGAAATGTCAGCGTTAGCTCTAACAATTAAATCATTAACAGTTTGAGCATTCTCTGCAACGATATTTCGAGTTTTGGTTATAATGGCAAAATTAAGACAAATATCAACATCTTCTGGAAAAATAGCACGAACAGTTTGCAGCCCCATGCGTTGAGCAACTTCTCTGAACGTGACGTGCATCTGTTCTATATCCATAACTTAAACAAGTTTTAGTTGATTTTCGTAAGCGGCAACAGTAGCTTCATTTTCAGCGTTCTTGAACCAAGCAGTAGCCTCTTTCATATTAGCCCCAATAAAATCACCATTAGCAGAAACAATGTTTTGACTATGCGGATGTCTAATAAGAATACCGTAAGCAACAAGACGTTCAATCAGAGATTTAACGGAAATACTGCGGTCGGTATAAAGCTCATTAAACTTAGCAGGTTCTTTCTGACTAAAATAGTCAAGATTTTCTTGTTTAACAAGGTCGTCTTCGGCAAGTGACGGAATAATAGGTTTATTCTTCAATACACAGTACTGAACATAAACATCTTCGAACGCTTTGTCGTTGCCGATAAGAGTAACAAAGTTACGCTTAGCATTGTTAAGTTCAAGACGTTGCTTAGCTTTAAGCTCGTTTTCCTTTTGTTCGTCTTTAAAATAAAAACGAATATGCTCTTTGTTAATAAGAGAGTGGTCTTTAGCAACATCAGAATATAACAAGCAATGACGATAAAGAAGATAATCGGCTACATTTTCCGGATTACCATATTGCCATTTAGTTGACTCAAGAGCATTGAGTTTAACAATTCTATTCTCAATAGCACGTTTAAGAGCCGTAGCATCGCCACGATTGACTTGGGCAAATTCGGTTTCAATAGCTTCTTCTTTTTTCTTGAAAGCAAGATAATCTTTATAATGATTATAATGGAAAGTAAGATTAAGACGAAGACCAAGCTTGTCAACTTTAACCTGAAAATTATTCAGATATTCTTTAACACGTCTAACGAAATTTTGGTCGTTAGGAGAAACACCAATAAGATTAGGAAAGTAAGCTTCAAGTTCGCCTTTGTTTGCACAAAGAGCATTAGAACTTCTAATACAGCTACCGATATATTCGTTACGTTCAGCAAGCTCTTTATCATTAGCTTTGCGATACAAAGAATAATGAGAAGCAAGAGCTATAACCATATAACGAATATCAACATAAGCGGCTTCAGCTTCTTCTTGTTTTCTTTCTACCATAGTGGTAGTTGGTTTCTCTTTATCTACTGTTTCAGTAGGAGCAGCAGGAGCGGTGTTTTCCTGTTTATTTGCAGCACCACCAGCATTTAGCATTGTAGGCATATCTTTTACTGTTTAACGGTTAATTATAATTTACATTGCAACAAGAACATCTTCGTCGTGTTGTTCACCTGCAATCCCATGCTACCCTTAATCTCGTAACGGGACATATCAATTTCGGTAGCGGCACGATTAGAAGTAGCAACACCCCAAGAAGCAGGTATCGGCGTCATACCCTCAATAACCTTAGCGATATATTCTTGTCCTTTCTGACGAACAATACGAACATTACGTTCGCCTTTGTAAGTAGAGAAGTCAATAAAGCAAGCTTGATGAGAAGTAATAGGCAGACCTGTACGAGGATGGATTTGTCCATTAGCTTTAGCAGCTTCGGCAATAGTACCCTTATCGAAGAAAGAACAATGTTTAACGGTAATAATATGTCCGTCCGGAGTAATGTATTTGTTGAAATACTTACCGTAAGCAAGACCGTTACCGTTATCCATAATCTTCTTTTCACCAAGAGGAGTAATGAAACCTTTGCTCATAGCTTCGTTCTCAATAGCATATTGGAAGTCTTGGATAAATCCCTTACCAGCCATAAGAACAATCTCCATTGTACCGTCATCGGTATCTTTGTTAAGAACATCACCGACAGTTCTTTCCAGCTTCGTCAACGTCAAGAACTCACCGTAAGTATCATAGTTACTTTCACGGCAAATCTCAAGCATACCAGCAGTACGAGGAATAGGTTTACCATTATCACGGTCTTTAAGTTTAATAGTACCGTCGGGCAGTCTGTTGTAGGTTGATAACCACAGCCGTTCTTCGTTCATTACTCTCATGTTCAAACCGAACTGGCGCATTTCCTCACCAATCCAAAGATTGGTAGTACCACCACTTTCTCCTTGCTGAAATTGATATTTAGTAACAACGTTAGAAATATTACCAGCAACTTCTTTAGAGAAACGGAAGAACTCAAGCTGAGAAGTCATTTTACCTGGCCCCATAGCATTACTACGATTACCTTTAGAATAAGATTCTGAAACGGTAGGAGCAGCAAGTGACCAATAAGTTCCTTTAGCTAAATTGTCAAGGTCGCAATAAGCAGTCGGGTCGGGATTAACCGGAGCCAGAATATAACCATAACCGTAAGCAGATTCACCAAGGTCTTTCTGAATACGATATTGAGTTCCGTCCGGAGCAATAACGCCATACTGTTCGATAAACCAATGAGTAGCAAAATGTACTTCAAATTCAGCACCACCAAGACCAGGTTTAGCATTGGAAGTATTGAAATAAGTAACATAATCAATAAACTTCATACGTCCCATAGTCTTCCAAGTCCACTGTACCGTAGCGACAGTATCAGTACCTTTTGCACCTTGTCCCTCGGTCATAAATGTAAGAGGGAAGCGGTCGTCGTCAAGACCATAATTGTAAGTCAGAAACGCATTAATTTCAACTGGACTTTGAAGCATAAGATTAGCAATACTTTCTTCATTGCTATATCCTCTATCGTCATAACGCCCAGTTTCAAGAACTCGCATTGTGTACATAATGAATAATTTTATTTAGTTATTAACTATAACCAAGAGCGGCAGCTATATTGCCAGCAACACTCTTTGGTTTCGGTGGAGTAACTCTAACAGTAGTAGTTTGTTTTGCAGCGGCTGCTTTAAGACGAAGATTTTTCGTTTCTTTATTAGTAACAGCCAAATCGACAAGATTAGAATAACTTCCGCCTGTAAAAGTAAGATAAGCACGAAGCAAATCGTCTTGAAGTTGTTCCTTTGCATCACGAGCAGCCAAATCTCTTTCATAACGACTATAACCTTTGTCATCAACTTGATAAAGATAATTAAAGAAATCATTAGGAGTAGCTGCAATTTGTTTGCCGTTCTTGTTAATAATGATAGTATCAGGTATTTTATAACCTGCAATCTCTTTACTATCAACAACAGCTTTAACACCGTTCCAGTAATCAGCTTCTGCTTTACGCTCAGCTTCAAGTCTGGCTTGAGCTTCTTTAGCTTGCTGCTCTTTAAGAGCGGCATCGGCTTGTTGAAGTCCAGCCAATTCACTTTTAGCAACATCTAAAAGAGCGTTAGTATCTTTCAGATACTTAATGTAAGCATCAACATCACCGTGACGTTTATTTTCTTTGTAGGCTTCACGAATAATAGCTTCTTGTTGTGCAATATTATTTTCGTCAATAGTAATAGAACTTCTGTCTTTAACTTCTCCAAATCCACGAGCATCGTTACCGTTAGCTACGTAATAATTCAGAAAGTCAGCAACAATAGGATATTTATCAAGAAGAGTTTGAACTCCAGCTTGAGCAATTTCTTGCTTCTGTAATTCAATAACTTCGTTGACATATTGAGCAATACCCTCAGGAGTATTATCAAAAGTAATCGGTTTATCGTTCTCATCAGTAACTTCAACACCAACAGCTTTGATAATTGAATTAACATCAATAGGAGTTTCTTTATTCTCGTCAACTTCAAATTGAGCAAGATATTCTTTAACTTCTGCGGCTTCTTTGAAAATCTTATTGTCTTTGTCAACAAGGTTGCCCTCGCTATCAACAGTATAAGATTCTTCGCCAATAGAAATAACAGTACCAGCAACTAAATCGCCAAATTTATCATCGGCAGGTTTGTTACTATCACCAGCAGGTTTATCGCCGTCGGCAGGCTTATCGTTCCCAGCATTATCTGCTGGTTTATCAGCCGGCTTATCAACGGGTTTATTATCATCTCCAAGA
>ENA-OPCL01000636-OPCL01000636.1-human-gut-metagenome-genome-assembly--contig:-NODE-636-length-29331-cov-4.648757_pt1 | contig 29331 bp, 25 predicted proteins | sample MGYA00241251_ERZ501482 | MGnify/ENA primary metagenome ERZ501482 (study PRJEB25962, sample SAMEA2042581) | human gut metagenome | biome: human gut; feature: human-associated habitat; material: faeces... | reverse complement strand
TCCGCCATTTTTGTATAAAAAGAACAGTTCTTTATAAATAAAGTGTACGATTCTTTCGTAAAAAGTACAGTGGAATTGTAAAACTTCTCGGAGGGGATTGACTTTTTTGTCGAATGGGCGTATACTAAAAATAGAGGGAAACTCAAAAAACGAGTAAAAAAACCGCCGTATTTTCGGCGGAAATGATAGAAAGGGATGGATCATATGTATACTAAGAAAAAGGGGCTGGCTGCTCTCTTAGCAGCTGTAACTGGACTTTCTTCACTGGCAGTCGGCACAGTTTCCGCTGCACCGGCGGCTGCTGGAGATACCGAGGCAGTCAAAATTCTGTCGTTGGGCGATTCCATCACAGACGGTTATTGGACTTCCGGTGCTTATCGAAAGTATATGTACCACGATTTGGAACAGATGGGCTACAACATTGATATGGTAGGCCCGAAGGGAAGCAATTCCAACACATTTACTTACAACGGACAAACCGTTTCCTATGACGATAACAACGCCGGATACAGCGGTTATGCCATTCAGGAAATGACAACCAAGGAACACCGTTCCGGCATTCTGGAAACCATTCAGGGGACTTGGTATAACGGTCAAAATATGATCGCTGCTTATCAGCCGGATATTGTCCTGCTGCAAATCGGCACAAATGATATTCTGAGCAACTACAATGACGGTATTACCGACCGTCTGGAAAATCTGGTCAATGTTATTTTGCAGGATTTGGATGCCGACAGCACCGTTTTCGTTTCCACCATTCCAGACATTGATGCATACACCCGTGCAGACTGGCTTGGTTCTTATGGCATCAACGCTTGGGGCAGCACGCAGGAAGAAAAAGACCAGCTGATGGAAACTGTTACTGGCTGCATTGATACCTACAATACTTCTATTTATAACCTTGTTCTCAAGATGCAGAGCGAAGGTAAAAATGTTCAGTTTGCTGACATCAATAGTGTTGTAGATTACCAAACCGACTTACATGATGGTGTACATCCGAATGAAGCCGGTTATGAAAATATGGGCAACTACTGGGCTGGACTGTTGAATGACTTCTTCCAGAGCAAGGGCACTGATCCGAAGCCGGTTACAACCACTACCACAACACAGCCAGCAGTTACGACAACGACCACCACAACCACAACAAAGGCTACTACAAAGCCCATCACAACCACTTCTACTGCTAAAATTACGACCACAACCAAAGCAACGACCACAACAACAGCTGCAACTGTTCCGGCTGGTGCAACTGCAATTCACCTCACTGACGTAAAGAAGGGCGAAAGCTACAGTCTGGCAAATTATCCGGATGCAACTGCAATTTCGTTCACTCTCTCTGGAAATCTTCAGTACCTCGGCGGTGCGTTCGTTCTTGGCAACTGGACAAAAAATCAGCCATATAATGAAAGCAACTTGAATGGCAATACTTTGACATTCCCGATTGATATGACCGATATTGAGCAAAAGACTTTCACATTCTTTAGATGGAACGACGGCGATGATGTACAGCTTGAAGATGTAACCTTGTATTGCGGCACTGCTCCGGCAACCACTACAAAAGTTACCACCACAACCGCAAAACCAACTACCACAACTACCACTACCACCACAACTGCAAAGCCGACCACAACTACCACCACTACCACTACAACCGCAAAGCCGACCACAACAACGACGACGACTACTACCACAACTGCGAAACCGGTGACAACTACAAAGGCTACTACCACGACTGCAAAGGTTACTACTACAACAGCTTCCCATGCAAAGAAAGTGGTTCTGACCGATGTTCAGTATGGCAAAACCTACTCGCTGGCAGATTATCATCCATCTGACATTAAGGAAATCGTTTTACAGCTGGATGGTGAAGTCGGATATGGATTCGGCGGAAAGCTGGCTCTCGGCGGCTGGGCTGTTCAAATGGATTACGGCGTTGCTGACATGAAGGACGACAAGACCATTACCTTCAAGATTACCAATCCGCAGGATGTTATGACGGTTTACGGTTATTGGGGTAACATGAAGCTCAAGAGCGTTACTTTGGTTTATTAATCTCCTATCAAGCTAATTTCATTGTTTGTCAATGTCAAGGGGCTGTTGCAAATTTTGCAGCAGCCCCGCTTTTTTATCAAATAATTTCCTCCCACTCTGCATAGAATAACAGAAAAAAGGAGGAACTGCAACCATGAAAAAAGGTGCATGGATTGATTTTTCCCTGTGGCTGGCAGCCACAGAACTGGTCGGGATTCTCTCCGGCTGGCTCGCCGGAGATATTCGGGCAGTCTATCAGAATTTGCATCAGCCGCCATTCTCGCCGCCCGGATGGGTGTTCCCTGTGATGTGGGGCATTCTCTATGCCATGATGGCAATTTCCGCATACTTGATTCAACACGCTGACAGCACGCCTTGGAAAAAACGTAGAACGGCATTGCTGCTCTATGCTGCACAACTTGCCATCAACTTTTCGTGGAGCATCGTCTTTTTCCGGTTTCAAAAATTCGGTGCTGCTATTGGTGTCATCGGTCTGTTGATTCTGCTGGTGATTGCAATGATTGTGATTTTCAGAAAAATTCGTCCCGCTGCGGCTGGCTGGAACATTCCCTATCTGCTCTGGCTGCTCTTCGCCGCTTATTTGAATATCGGCACATTTCTTTTGAATCCATAAGGCAATGAACAGAACTGCTTTTTTGCGGTTCTGTTTTTTATTACATTGTTTTTTTAAGAATCGCAGTTCTAATTTCACAGTTTTTTATGTTATTTCCATCAAATTTGTGATTTTATCGAATCAATTCTTAAAAATACAAAAAATGTGATTTTTTTCAAAAAATCGGTTGACAAATCCGGAAAGACGTGCTATAATAATATACGTTGTGAGACACAAAAACAACAAAAACGAAATACCTTGCGGGTGTAGTTCAATGGTAGAATTCCAGCCTTCCAAGCTGGTTACGTGGGTTCGATTCCCATCACCCGCTCCAATTTTTCAAAATGCGCCTTTAACTCAGCTGGATAGAGTAACTGCCTTCTAAGCAGTAAGCCACTGGTTCGAATCCAGTAAGGCGCGCCATACATGGTGGGTGTAGCTTAGCTGGTTAAAGCGTCGGATTGTGGTCCCGAAGATCGTGGGTTCGAATCCCATCTCCCACCCCATATTTACCATGGTCATCATGGTGCAAAAAAGTCCGTTTCAAACGGGCTTTTTTTGTTTTTCTGATTCTTTTTCTTTTCGACAAGAATCGACAAAATTCGACAAAAAGCAGAATTGACGATACGCCAAAAGTCCTTTATAATAAAATTGTTCACATTGTAAATTTCCGATAGCGATGTGAATAATTCCAACCAAAATTGCAGGTGCTCCTCTGGTTTTTTTATTCTTCCACCAGTGGAGCACTTGCGTTTTTCCGGAAAGTTTCGTTCTTTTTTTCCGCTCCCCTACATAAGATATAACAATTTCTACAATCCCAGTGGGAAATCCTGCACGTTTCCCACGCTGTGCGGATAATTTTGGAGGGAGCAGCTATGAAACAACAGACAAGGGAACGTGCCATTATTCTCGGCGAATATATTCTGGAACAACAAGCCACTGTTCGTGCAGCTGCGGAATGGTTCGGCATTTCTAAGAGCACGGTTCATAAAGATGTCAGCGAACGTCTTCCTGATTTAAACCCCCACCTCTATGCAGGGGTAAAGATGATTTTAGAAAAAAATAAGCAGGAACGCCATATTCGTGGCGGACTTGCAACCAGAAAAAAATATGCTCTGCTGGCACAGCAGAGAGAACAGCAAAAACACGCACACTTCTGCCATCCGGCAGCAGAAATGCCTGTACGCAGGGATTCCTACATACAGGCATAACTACAAGGAAACGGTAGCAGGTCTGTGCACATCTGCACCGTTTCTCTGTCTGCCGGTTCAGAGCTATGACAGACAGAATCTATGACAAAGTGGTAGTTCCCTCCTCGGAGAACTGCCGCTTTTCGATTGCATTTCTGCCATCACAGTTCCCCGACCTCTGCGGTGCGTACCGCTATTGCTATATTGTATGCAAAAACGGCAGAAATGTAACAAGGTAAATTCTGCTAATCAATCGCAGCTTATTCCCCAAAATACTTGACAATCCGGAAATCAATGATACCACTATAAGGGTCATAGAAAATATCTCGGTTTTCATTTCGATAAACCAGATACGTTTTCTTATAATACACCGGAATGAAGCTGTATTCGGAAAGCAGTTGATGTTCCATCTGCATACAAAGGTCGGTCAGTTGTGCAGCATTGTTACAAGTTGTGGTCTGCTGTATCATTGCATCAAAAGATTCGTTCTGATAGAATGGGTTCTGGTCGGAACAAAACGCAGACAGCACAGATGCTGGATTATTCTCTGAACCGGTAACGCCATAAAGTGCAATGCCATAATTCCCCGATTCCAGTCGGTCTTGATATTCCGAAGCGGTTACCTCTTCAATGCCAATGTAAAATTCAAATGTCTTTTGCCAGTTCTGAAGAATTTCATGCAGGTAAGAACAATCCATCAGTTCCGGACAAACAAGAATTTGGTCAGACGGCAGAGAATCCATTTTCAGTTCCTGTAAACCCTTTTCAAAGTCCTGCTTGGCAGTTTCGTTCTGATAGGTTATAGACGGCTCAGGGACGTTATCTCGATACCGTACAGCGTCTACACGGGTATCAGGTGGAACAATGCCGGAAGCCCCTGTCAAGTCCCCGTCAGAGTCTGCACCGATGTTGGAGCGGTCAATACTCTCTGAAAGTGCCTTGCGGATATTTGTATTGGCATAGGCTGTATTCGTCGGATTGAACACCAAGCCCAATGTCACTGAGGAATAGGCGTTCACTGTATAGACATCCGGCTGTGCAAGCTCTTGTTTCGGATAAATCGAAGTCGTTAAAATGTCAGACTGTTCGGAATCAAACGCTTCCTCTGCTTGTGCCTGCTTCTTCCGAATCAGAAATGTTAAGTCAGAGGGGTAGATTTTCCGGTCTGCTTCTTTGGAGTCATTTGCAGAGTTACACTGCATATAGATTACATTATCACTTCCATAGGGGTCATAGAACCACTTTCGCAGATAAAAAGAACCGTTGGAAATCACAGAAGTTTCGTCCAGTCCATACCGTCCCTTTGTCTGCTGAAAAAAGGTTTCGTTGCAGGGCAAGGCGGCAGTCGTTGCCAGCAGTTCCGGAAAGCGGCTGTTTGGCTCTGCAAGCTGGAAAATTAACGTCTGGTCATCCTGTGCAGTTACGCCAATCTGCGTGGCATCTACTGTCCCCTGCATGATTTCAGTGGCATTCAGCAGGCAGGAGAATGTTTCTCGATAGGGAGAACGGGTTTCTGCTAAAAACATTCGCTGAAATGCATAGACAAAGTCCTGTGCGGTAACTTTCCACGTTTCGCCGTCATCAATCTGTTCATTTTGATTCTCATCAAAATACCAATAACAATCATCTCGCAAATGAAATGTATATAGCAATCCATCATCCTGCATGGTATAGCTATCTGCAACGCCGTTCGACAGCGTTCCATCTGGATTTTCTTCCAGCAGTCCTTGCATCATATTCCGCAAAATCAACTTTGAAGAGGCATCCGTCGCCAGCAATGGATCTAAATTCTCTGGATTTCCTAAAAGTGTATAAGTAAATAAGTAGCCAGAGCCATCCGATTCTTCTTTCTGAAATGGCGATGTACAACCACTGAGCAGAACGACTGGCAAACACAAACACAGGCATTTTTTTAGCAAATGATTCATCAGAAATTGTCCTTCCCTGAACTCTCGTTTTCTTTTATTATAACACGCCGCCCTGCAACTTGCAATCCTTTTCCGGACAAAATGCGTTATTCGTATTCATAAGCTCCCTTTGCATAAAAATAAAAAATTTTCTCTGCGAACTGCGACCCAAATTTGATTTGCAGATGTTTCGCAACATCATTTCCAACCAAAACCATTCCATAAGGAATCAGATCGTTTTCTATCATGTGATTTGTGAGAAATGCTTGCATTCTGCTTGCAACACCCTGCCGTCTTGCCTGTGGGGCAACATATTCAAAGCCCAAAGAACCATCCTTATGAATCCCGGCATATCCTTTTTTATCGTGTTCCGCTTCCAATACCCACATTTGTTTCTGTGCAATTCGATTTCATAATTGTTGGTGTCCAGAGCGGTGATAGGTGCTTTCGATATACGGCAAATCTTCCATTGTTGCAAGCCGGATTCCACTTTCGTCAAAATGTTTTGTTTCTGGTATCATAGCAATCCAGAAATCTTCATGGTAAGAAAAGACATCAAACTGTTGCAGAATATCCGATACTTGCTCGATGTTGGTGTAAACAGCAATATATTTCTCGTCCTGAATCCAACGCATCCATAAATTGTAACATTCTTGCTCCGTCCAATTTTCCGGCAAACATCCCATGATAGAAAGCCATGGCTGATAGGTCATATCTTCTGCAATATAGAAATCATCGTCTGCATACAGGATATTGAGTCAGCCGTTGATGGCTGCATCATAATCTCGTATATAGGCAGAGATGCCTTCCCGTTCAATCAATGTATCCAGCGGCTTTATATTCGTTGATTTTATTTTCATTGATTCTTTCCTCTTGAATTTTTTCATGATAGATTGTCAAGTCAAGTGCAACACAATCAGAGAAAAAATTTTTGAAGCACCTCGAAGGGAGTCAGGAAATTAAGACGTTTGCGGGGGCGATTGTTGATGAGATCAACAACACGCTGTAAATCATCATCAGAAACGTTGGCGAATGAAGTTCCTTTCGGAAAGAATTGACGAAGCAAGCCGTTGGTATTTTCGTTTGTGCCACGCTGCCATGGAGAGTAAGGATCACAGAAAAACACTTTCATTCCTGTAGCTTCAGCCAAAGCCTTATGTGCAGCAAATTCTTTCCCGTTATCAACAGTAAAACTCTTTTTCAGTTTCTTTGGAATGGATGAAAAAGCTTTGATCGTGGCGTGATTGAAAGCATTGCCCTGTCTGTCATCTATTCTGAATGCAACAAGATATCCTGATTTCCGTTCCACATGCGTGCCAAAACAACCTGTTTTCCGCATACCAAGAACAGTATCGCTTTCCCAGTGACCATATCTTGAACGATTCTCAGCACCGGCAGGACGCTCGCTAATGGACGTGGTATTAGGGATTTTTCCACGATGATCTGCTCCTTTGCATTTTTTATGCTTCCATTTGAAACGCATGATCTTCTTCAGCTGTGGCGGTAAAATGCCAGAATCGATCGCACGATAAATTGTCGGAAATGAAATACTGAACGGTTCTTTGTCACGTTTGGCACGTCCTGCGATCTGCTCTGGAGACCAGCGTAGATTCATCTTTTCCATGACATAATCACGTATTGTATCATCCAGCAGTTTTGCCTTTCTGCCACAGTTTCTCCGCCGTTTCCGGTATAATCTATCTGCATGATATGCTGCGTAGTCACCGTTGGCATAGCAGTTTCTCCGGAATTCACGGCTTACAGATGAGGGGGCTCTTCCAAGTTCTCTGGCAATTGCCCGAATACTTAGTCCCTGTGCTTTCAAAACTCTTGACTTTTCTCTTTCTTCTGTGGTAAAATGGGTGTAATGGCACATATTGCTTCCTCCTGTTTTATGGTTGTGTGGTGACTCCCATATTATAACACGAGTGGCTTTATGTGTCATTCTTTTTTTGTGTTGCACTTATATTGTAAATCTATCATGCCAACTTCATATATAAAAGCGGATATGGATTCCCCTATTCATCGTGGTCTGTTCTCTGATACGTTACAAAGCCTAGATGCTCATAAACAACCGCCTGCGGATTCTGTTCATTGACCGTTACCATTTGGATTCCGTACTACTGTATCCCGTATTGCACCAACTGCTTTCCAATTCCCTTTCCTCTTTCGGTTGGAGAGAGAAATAACATCTCTAACCGGTTCTGTTCCGTTCCCATAAAACCAATCGGTTCATTCGATGCATTTATCGCAATAATGAGATGGCTCACGCTCTGCAATGCCTGTGGAACATAGCTTTTTATCTGCTTCACCTCTGCATCCGAAAGAAAATGATGCGTTGCCCGAACAGATGCTTCCCAGATCATCAGTAGGCGTTCTAATTGCTGTGGGGGTCTTTCCTGCAATTCATAGATGTTCATTTGATTGTACCTCATTTCTAAACTCTAAACGAAAAACAAAAGGGACTACCGCTTTTCAGCGGCAGCCCCCTGTTTTTTGTTTGTTTGCTGTTGGAAGCGAAACGAATCTTACTTCATTTCACCCGGCAACTGCTGTACATAACCTACCAGATACTGCATCAATGCATTCAGGTCATGTTCATCCAGAACCTGATCCACATTACCGCAGTCTGCATTCAAGAATGCCTGTTCATCCAGTGTTACCTTACCAGCGATCGCCTTGTTCAGAAGAACAACGTCTATGATGGTAACCTGACCGTTCACGTTTACGTCACCATACAGCGGAACCAGCGGCTTCTTGGTAGTAGTTGTAGTGGTTGTAGTAGCCTTTGCAGTCGTGGTAGTTGTAGCTGCTGTAGTTGGCTTTGCAGTGGTAGTTGTAGCCTTTGTTGTTGTGGTAGTAGCCTTTGCAGTCGTCGTTGTAGTAGTGGTTGTAGTGGTTGGCTTTGCAGTGGTTGTGGTTGTCGTAGTAGTGGTGGTTGTCGTGGTCGGCTTTGCAGTGGTTGTCGTGGTAGCAGTTGTTGTAGTGGTGGTCGGTACTGGAGTAGTTGTAGTGGTGGTCGTTGTGGTAGCAGCTGTAGTGGTGGTTGTAGTGGTTGTGGTAGTGGTAGTAGTAGTGGTTGTAGTGGTGGTCGTTGTTGTGGTTTCTTCCGGAATCAATACGCAAATCGAACCGTCTACATAGGTTGGTTCTACGGATTTTTCATTCAAAGTAACCCATTCCAGTGCAAAACCGCCTCTGCTGTTCTTCTTTTCCTTATCGAAGTTCATCGGGAATTCATAGTAAGAACCATGTTCATCATCATGCTTCAGTGTCAAACCGTTTTCTTCTGCAATGCTCTTAACAGTACTTACATCCGGAATGTCATAATAGATGGAGAGAACGGTAGAACCATCCGGCATGCTGTCAGCTGTTGCAACTTCATTGCCATTAGCGGAAACGCCCCAAATGAGTTCCTTGTTGTTATCCATTGGCGTACCCAGATTTACCAGCGATTCTGCAAATTCATAATAATCAGAATTATATGCACCTTCGCTATTCAGCAATTTCTGTGTTGCTGCACCTTCTCCATCTGTCTGGAATGCAAAGGAAACAGCGGTTGCATCAACTGCACTATACACCTTCAGCGGAACTTCTGCAGCCTTCTGATCCGGTTCTACGAAAATCTTGTGAGAATCCACAGTGTTTCCACTTTCGTCCGTTGTTTCTTCGCCGGAAACTTCTACTCTGGTATCTACGTGGACATTTCTGTCTACATAAACACGAAGAATATTATCTTCATAAGTTGCATGATCCCGAATGCTTACATCATGCGGACCAACCCAGTCAAGCAGTTTGCCCTTCTTGCTGTTCAGCTTTTCTCTTTCAAATACCAGCGGGAAGTCATAGTAATGATTTCCATCTTTATCTTTCTTCTTTTCCAACTTGTTTGCTTCTGCTACACTAATAACGTCATCCTCATTCGGAACTTTATAGAACAGCGTAATGAATGCGTCACCATCTGCAACTTCGCTTGCACTTACAACTTCGTTACCGCCGGACGGAATGCCCCAGCTCAAGCCCTTCGGATTTTCTTCCCATGTACCAAGGTTTACGAATGCATCCATTGCATCATAGGACTGGTAGGTATCACTGTTCTTATTCAACAGTGCCTGGGTTGCTGCACCCTCTCCATCTGTTTTAAATGCAATGGTAATACCAACGGTATCTTCTGCCTTATACATATTTACCGGAATTTCTGCAAGATCTTCCTGACCAGCATCAACCTCGATCACGTTACCTTCGTTGAGCTTGATTGCAGGACCATCGATGACATTCATGACTACGCAGAGATTGCTGCTGACATAGTTCGCATTTACACGAGTATTGTTTGCACCAGCCCATGCAACGATGTGTCCCTTCTTGTTGTTCAATCTCTCCATATCGAATGTCAGCGGGAATTCATAGTATTCAACCATTTGACCATTATATGTGCCCGTCTTTAATGCCAGACCATTGTTATCAGCGATTGTCTGTACTGCATCCTTATCCGGAATGTTGTAAAACAGGCTGAAAATGGATTCATCGGTAGGAATATCGCTGCCATTTACAACATCTTTGCTACCTGCAATTCCCCAGCTCAAGCCCTTCGGATTTTCTTCCCACATACCAAGACTGGTAAACAAATCAGATGCATCATAACCTTCATAAGCATTCGTAGTCAACAATGCCTGGGTTGCTTTATCCAGCTCAAAGCCGAAAGACAAACCATTTGTATCAGCCGGATTCTTCATGTACAGCGGGATTTCTGCCATCTGTGCTGGCTCTACAAAAATATCATCGCCGTGGTTGATGTTCAGTTCTGGCCCGTTTTCATCCGGCTTTTCTGTTGTAGTGGTGGTAACTGTAGTCGTCGTTGTCTGTGCAGTGGTTGTCGTTGTTGCAGTGGTTGTCGTTACATCCGGATTATCTGGTGTTACATAAACACGAATTGCAGTGTTTCCAATAACTGCACTTTCTTCATAACGAGCACCATTTGGACCACCCCAAGCAAACAACTTACCTTTTTTATTGTTCTTGCTCACTCTATCCATTTCCAGTGGGAAGTCGTAATATTCCTTACCATCTTTCTTTAGCCTTTCCAAACCATTTTCTTCTGCACATTCCTTTACGGTTTTCTCATCCGGCATGGTGTAATAAATAGTGAAAAATGGCTCGTCTGGAGAAACATCGCTTGCCTTTACAATCGCATCGGGACTAGCAGCTTTTGCAATCCCCCAGCTTAAGCCCTTCTGATTTTCCTCCCAACTACCAAGGTTGACAAACGGATCGGAAGCATCGTAGCTTTCATAGGTAGCTGCATTCAACAATGCCTTCGTTGCTGCACCTTTCCCTTTGGATACAAACGCAAAAGAAATACCTTCCGTATCTCCAGGTGCTTGCATATACAGCGGGATTTCTAAAAGACCTCCTCCTGCGGTTACTGTAATTGGCTCGTCTTTGCTGCCACTGCCAATTGTAATTGCTCCTGCATCGGCTGCTTTTGCCATCAATAACGAAGAGGCTGGAACAGCAGTTGCTGCCATTGTAACAGCAGCACAAAAAGAAATAATTTTGGTTATCTTCTTCATAGCTTTTCCTTTCTGTTCATAAACATAGATTGTATACTGTTTTCCACATACGGACTGCGGATGGTGTACGGAAGCGTCATTTTCCCGTGCGTTGCGACACAAATTGGAACGCTCCCGTACCTATCACATTTCCTTTTTTATTATACAATTTTTCCTAAAGAATCTCAAATAAATTTGTGTAAATTTTATGAGAAATTTTATTAAACAAATGTGACTAAAAAACAACTTGACAGATTTTTATTTCTCTGTTAGAATAAAATGCACGAACTTGAACAAAAGCGATGAAAGAGAAGGTGTCTAGGTTGCTAACAAACTTTTTCGTAAATCGGATGATTTCTGACCCCAAAAACATCGAAAACCCCTCTGTTCGGAAGGCTTATGGAACGCTGAGCAGTGTTGTTTGCATGGTCTGCAACATCCTGTTATTCAGTATCAAATACCTTGCTGGAAGTCTTTCTGGTTCGATTGCGATTCTCTCTGATGCGTTCAATAATCTGTCGGACTGTGCAAACTGCCTGATTACTTTTTTCGGCTATCGCATGGCGGCGAAACCTGCCGACAAGGGGCATCCGTTCGGACACGGCAGAATGGAATATTTGACTTCCCTGCTGATTGCTGTGCTCATCGCCATTATGGGCGTGGAACTGCTGCGGGATTCGTTCGATAAGCTCCGGCATCCTGCTCCTGTCACATTCCGCTGGCTGGTGCTGGGGATCCTTCTGCTTTCCATCCTCATCAAACTCTGGATGGCACTGTTTAACCAGAAGTTGGGGAAACAGTGTCAATCTTCTGCCATCCTTGCAACTGCCAAAGATAGTTACAGCGATGTGCTGGCGACAACTTCGACACTGATTGTGCTGGTGGTTTCTCGATTTACGGATTTTCCATTAGATGGGTGGATGGGAATTTTGGTTTCCCTGTTTATCCTGAAAACGGCTTATGACATTATTAAAGATACGGTCGATGATTTATTGGGAAAGCCGGCAGATGCTGCATTGGTCAAGCAGATTTGCCAGCTGATTCGCTCTCATTCCGAAATCTTAGGGATTCATGATTTAGTCATCCACAACTACGGCATGGGCAAACGAATCGGAAGCTGCCACGTGGAAGTGTCCAGTCATTCGGATTTTGTCGCCATTCACGACTTGGTGGACAACATCGAACACCAGATTCAAAACCAGCTGCAAATCAACATGACCATTCACATGGATCCGATGGAACTGGACAACGAACAGATTAATGCCTGTCGTTCCATGCTCCTGCATATTCTGCATCAACTCGACCCGCATTTACATATGCACGATTTTCGGATGGTTGCCGGCGAAACACACACCAACCTGATTTTTGACTTGGTTGTTCCATTCGATTGTGTATACAAGAACGACCAGCTGAAAGAAATGATTGAATCTGCTTTGGCAGCTCAGCCGATTCAGTACTATACAATCATTACCTTCGACCGGGAATATACCGCCATTGACTCCGAAACAGATAGTGGTGAAAATTTTTAAAAATCCACTTGACAACATCCGTCTGCCTATGGTAGAATAGAAAAAATGGCGTGGATGAGAAAGAGTAACCGTTCTACAGCTTTTCAGAGAGCCTTTGGGTGGTGGAAAAAGGCAAGCTGCACGGCGAATACATCTCGGAGCTGACTGCCTGAACCAGATTTGCAGTAGGGTTGTCCGGGTGTGCCCGTTACAGCATGCTTGAGGTCAGCTGTTTTTCTACGGCTGATGAACTGAGGTGGTACCACGGTGAATGATAACATCGTCCTCTGACAAATTCGCTTGTCAGGGGCGTTTTTTTATGCTCCTGAACAAATTTTCAGAAAGGTTGTATGAAAAACATGACAGTATTTGAAGAACTGAAACGGCGTGGCTTGATTGCACAGATGACCGATGAGGCAGAAATTGCAGAACTCATCAACACGGGAAAAGCAACATTCTACATTGGCTTCGACCCGACTGCTGACAGCTTGCACGTTGGACACTTCATGGCACTGTGCCTGATGAAGCGGCTGCAAATGGCTGGAAACAAGCCAATTATCCTGATTGGCGGCGGTACGGCAATGATTGGCGACCCGTCCGGCAAGACCGATATGCGGAAAATGATGACAAAGGAAACCATTCAGCACAATGTTGACTGCTTTAAAAAACAGATGAGCCGCTTTATTGACTTCTCCGAAGATAAGGCGATTGTAGTCAACAATGGTGACTGGCTGCTGAATCTGAACTATATTGACGTTCTGCGGGAAGTTGGTGCTTGCTTTAGCGTCAACCGGATGCTGACCCACGAATGCTACAAGCAGCGGATGGAACGGGGTCTAACATTCCTCGAATTTAACTACATGATTATGCAGAGTTACGACTTCTACAAGCTGTTCCAGGATTACGGCTGCAATATGCAGTTCGGCGGCGATGACCAGTGGGCAAATATGCTCGGCGGTACGGAACTGATTCGCCGGAAGCTCGGAAAAGATGCTTATGCAATGACCATTACCCTGCTCCTGAACTCGGAAGGCAAGAAAATGGGTAAGACCGAAAAGGGTGCTGTTTGGCTGGATGCAGAAAAGACAACACCGTACGAATTCTACCAGTACTGGCGGAATGTTTCTGACCAAGACGTCATCAAGTGCCTGAAACTGTTGACATTCGTTCCGATTGAACAAATTGAAGAAATGGAACGAACACTCGAAGGTCAGCAGCTGAATCAGGCAAAGGAACTGCTTGCTTACTCCCTGACCGAACTGGTACACGGAAAAGAAGCCGCTGACCAGGCACAGGATGCTGCAAAAGCAATCTTCACCAGCGGCAGTTCGAGCGAAAATATGCCGACAACTGCAATTCCAGCAGCAGATTTACAGGATGGCGGAATCGGCATCCTGACTTTGATGGTAAAGGCTGGACTGTGTGCCTCTAACGGTGAAGCACGCCGGTTGGTACAGCAGGGCGGCGTTTCCGTCAACAATGAAAAAGTAACAGACCCGAAGGCAATCATTCCTTTGAATGGCGAAACCATTATCAAGAAGGGCAAAAAAGTGTTCCATAAGGTTGTTGTGGAATAAACTTTTTGCACGCTTATTTTTGAAAAAACGGGAAAGCAAGCGAATTTTTGCCTTGCTTTCCTTTTTTTCTGCAATTTTTCTGCCGCTTTTCTTTGGAAAAGATGGTTTTTCCCTGCTTTTCAAAAAATTGCTTGACAAATTCCATGTGGTGTGGTATTCTATAGTTAGTCACAAATAACTGACTATTTTCATCAGTTAGTTATAACTAACTGATTCAGGATGATAATCCTATAAAAACAACAAAGAATAACTTTACACAATCCAAAACAAGGAGGATTTTATGAGCGTTGTAATTATCGGCGGAAATGAATGTATGAGCCGGAAGTATACAGATATCTGTCAGGAACACGGCTGTAAGGCAAAGGTATTTCCAAAGGAAACTGGCCCGTTGGAGAAGAAAATCGGTTCTCCGGACTTGATGATTCTGTTCACCAATACCGTTTCCCACAAAATGATTCAAGGTGCAATGAAAGCCGCAAAGAAAAACTCTGTGCCAGTTGCACGAATCCACAGCAGCAGTGCAACTGCCCTGCGGAATCTGCTGTGCGAACATTGCCCGATTTGTTCCAACTGTCAGGCAAAGGCAGAATAAACTAGATTTCCTCTACCTATCTCAATTTTATCTCACAGAAAAAGCAGCTGTCGGTTTTCCCGACAGCTGCTTTTTTCTATGTGCTTTTCTATTTACTTTGCGGCTTCTTCGGTTTCCGATGCAGAACGATGCATATTAATGCTGTCAATATCTGCAAACCGATGCAAATTCTCGGAAATGTTCCGGTCATCTGCCTGCCCAATCAATTTATCACGGTTTCGCTTTGTCACTTCTGGTTCAATATGTCGGCTTGGGCCACCCACGCATCCGCCAACACACGCCATACCTTCTACAAAGTCTGCTGGCAATCTGCCCAGCTTCATCAGCAGCAAAGCTTTCTTACATTCTTCTGCCCCATTGCACTTATGAACATTGACTTCTTCGGTAAAGCCCTGTTCTTTCATGCCCTCCAGAACGGCTGCGGTGACACCACCGCTATCACCGAACCGCTTTCCGAATACGCTGCCGTCCTGCTGTTCGTTCGGCTCTGGCTTCAGCGTAACGCCCTTTGCACGGATAATGGCACGAATTTCCCCGAACGTCAATACATAGTCCGCATTTCCTTCCAGCCGCTGTTCCAAAACTTCGCTCTTCTTTGCAACACAGGGCCCAATAAAGACCGTAATCGTTCCCGGATGCTCTGCTTTCAGCTTTCGAGATACCGCACACATCGGGGAAACCGTTGTAGAAACATTCTCTTTCAGCATCGGATAATGCTTTTCAATCATATTTACAAATGCTGGACAACAAGAAGTTGTCTTCTTCTTGCCCTCCTGATACGCTTCCATCCATTCTGCTGCTTCTGCGTTGGCGGTCATATCTGCACCCAATGCCACTTCTACCAAATCGGCAAATCCGACCTGCTGCAAGGCCTCTCTCCAGCTGGCAATGGTAATGCCATCCCCAAACTGCCCTTCTGCACTCGGGGCAATCATTGCAACGACCCGCTTTCCAGCAACCAATGCCTTTACGACATCTACCAAAAATGCCTTGGAACTAATCGCTCCGAATGGGCAGCTATGAATACAGTGCCCGCACTGAATGCATTTGCTCTCGTCAATCTGACAGACACCATATTCATCCATCGTCATTGCATTCACTGGGCAACTCCGCTTACATGGTCGGATCAAGTCTGCAATCGCATTGTACGGACAGGCTTTTGCACATTTTCCGCATTCTTTACAGAGCGATGGGTTAATATGTGCCCGTGTTCGTCCAATATCAATCGCACCAAATCGGCAGGACTGCTGACACGCTTTTCCCATGCATTTCTGACAGTTATCTGTGACAACATAACGGGAAATCGGACATTCTTCACAGGCTGCCCGAACAACCTGTACCACCAAATTATTTGGTGCACCTTCTACATTTCTGCCCTCTGCCAAACGAACCCGCTGCCGCACAATTTCTCGTTCTTTATAGACGCAGCAACGATATTTTGCCGTTGGTCCTGGCATCAATCGCAATGGCAATTCGTCTTTTTCTTCTTCAAATTTTCCGGCGAAAACCAGTTTTGCAACTTCTTCTAAGATTTCATGTTTAATTTTGACAATGGTTGCGTCATTCGTAGCCATAGTTTCACTCCTCTGGGTCTGATTGCTTTTATCCATCCGCTTTTTCTATGAAATTCTGCCAAATTTCATAAAACCAGTTCTATGTACAGTATACTCGTTTTCTGACCATTTGTCAAGCAAGTTCTCAACGCAGCCAAACCCGTCAAAAAATCTGAATTTTCCCAAAAAATCAACAGATTTCTACATGGAAAAGCGGTTCTTTTCCGGAGTTATTGAAAATAAGATATAAAAAGTTTAGAAATCCACAGTAAAAGCAGCAATAAAATCGTGATAGAATAAAGATAAGGATAAAATAATGCAGATGAAACAAAACTAAATTCGACTTTAATTAGGAGTGAAAAAACGCCTTGATCATCGACTTTGTGAATTATACGCTCTATCATCCCGGTGCAGAAGCATCTATTTTATTTCATCTACATGAATATGGACTGCGTGTTCCTCGGTTTTTTTGTATTCCGGAACAATACGAACCAGAAGAACTGGATGCCTATTTTGCCATGCACTTTCAGGATGTCTTACAATATCATGTTTGGATGACGGCAACCATTGTCGTTTCTGAAAATAAAACTGACCGAACCGAATGGATACCCAATTGTAAAGCAGACTTATCTGTTTATACGAACGTCAAAAAATATGCTCTATACCGCAACATTGAACGGATTTTAGAAAGCCGGGAATCCTATCGGCAGAAAATTGCAGCAGCAGAATCTGTTTCGCCGGAACAGGTGCAATTTCATATTATCATTCAAGAAGCAAGAGCATTTACAGAGTTTGCCGTTCTGAATACCATTCAGCAAGACGGCATTCTGAATGAAACCCAAATTCAAATTGGCTGCGGCTGGGACAGTGAATTGGTTTGGAACGATACGCCTACTATTACGATGTGCTATCACAACACCGACCAACTTCTCTACTATGGACTGCCAGCCGGAATTGAACCGCCGGAAGACGATTTTCTACGGAAACTGGAAAAGGCAGCTCAAATTCTATTTACCAAGTTTGACGTGCAAATGCAGATTTCCATTTTTGTTGACCCGGAAAGCCACCATTTATTCGCTCTAACTGTTCGGCAAACAGCTCTCCCCAGTGAGGAAAGCATTTTATTTGACAGCCGCAGCATTTTAAGTGCATTCTACCCCACCACTTGCACCCCCTTGATGGGCAGCTATATGCAAAATATGTATAACCATGTGATTCATAGTTTTTTTAAAACAACCCTGCACTTATTTGACCGCCCCTATTCCGTTTCCGATGATATGGATGATATTGTCATTTATATCAATGGCAGACTTTATTTCTGTGTGGAACATTGGAACAAATTGCTGTATTATTTTCCAACTTTCCGAAAGAAGCAGAGTTTTAAAAATGTCTATGCCCTGCTCCACGACCGAGATGGAATCCGTTCGTGGATGGTACACCGCTATATTGAATATATCGGAAGACGATTGATGCATTCCGATTTTAAAGCGGTACAAGAGAAATTACAGCTGCTGGAAAATCGGGTGCAAATCTATCAATCCTATGACCTCTCCCAAATGTCCCTGTCAGAATTGAATCAATATTACAAACGCTTTCAAAATACCAACATTGCTTGCTGGCACTATACATTGCTGAGTGTGCTGAACAGCCGGATTTCCATTCAGCATCTGAAAAAAAGCCTGCGGAAAGCACATCCGGATTTGCCATCTGGGATTCAATATCAATACGCTGCCGACATGCTCCCGATGCCGGACTGGGCAGGAAAAAAACTACAGAAAAAAATCCGGTGCACACAAAAATCCGAAACCTATCGAAAGCAATTCCTGAAATTACAAGACCAACTGGTAAAATTGCTGGCAGAGTTGTTCTTAGCTGCCGGAAACCGCTTGTATGAAGCCGGTGCGATTTCAGATGCCGATGATGTGCACTATCTGGTTTTAAAGGAAGTCTTAGCCTCTATGGAAGACCCCTCCATTCAGTGGAAAGACAATCGTTCCGCATGGCGGAGAGAAGCTTACCGCTGGTATTTAAATCTCCCCAACTATACAGAAATGGTACTGCAAAAGAAATGCATTGGGCAGCAGGAAGAACCGTTGACACACATGGTTTTCCCGAGCGGTAGCGGAAAAACACAAGGTCGCCCTTGTATGCCAGGGCTTTCCAAAGGGGATATTCTCATTTATGACGGAAAACAACCGCTATCCGAAGAACAAGCTGCCGGAAAAATCATCATCACAGCTCATCTCTCCAAATTTCTGTTATCCCTGCCATTAAAAGGTTTGATTTTGGAAGAAGAGTTGACTTGTGAACAGGTATCCACACAAGCAAATCCACGGGTATGCTTTCCGGTACTATCTGGCGTGCGAGGTGCTTGCAGCTTATTCCAACACACCCAGCAAATCTATTTGAATGGATGGACAGGCGAAATCACTGCCAGCCGAGAACAAACCTCCGAAAAAACAAAAACTCTCTGGTCAGAATATCGTTCCAGACATCAATAAGAAAAAATCCATCCGGTTGCCCGTTGAAATACGGCAGCCGGATGGATTTTTTATATGAAATGCTGAACAATCAATGCTATAATCGTAACCAAAATAGACAGTCCCACAATTGAAACACAACAGATACAATATATGTTGTCTGCTTTTTCTTGTTCCTTTGTCCTTTGTTTTGCATCTTTGGAATTTATTGTTGTTTGTCCCTGTTTGTGCTCCTCTTTTTCCATGTCCTGCAAGACTTGACAGGTAACTGCTAACTTTACAAAATCTTTGCCGTTATAATGAAACGGCTCATATGGTTTATAATCCATCTGTAGTTCCTCCTTTTAGGGCTTGGTTTGTGTGTTCCAATTTCTCCGGAAGAATAATTCCCGATACTGTTTCGGAGTCTTTCCCATCTCCTTTTTAAAAGTCTGAATAAAATGGCTCTCTGAACTAAAACAGAGATAGTTTGCAATCTCTGCACAGGAATAATCCGAAAACTTCAGCATATTTCCGGCTGCCTCTACTCGTTTCTTTCGGATGTAATCGCTAATCGTAAGCCCCATTTCTCTATGAAACAGCTTGGACAAATGGGACGGGCTGAGGTGCACTTCCTCCGCCAATGCTTGCAGCGTGATTTTGGTATGTAAGTGGTCATAGATGTAATCCAACACCACCAAAATTGGTTTTGGATATCGTGGCTTCTTGTGAATTATCTGCATTCGCTGCGTAAAGTCATCAATCACCTGTTGGTGCAGCACGCTTATTTCCTGCTCTTTTTGGCAGCGGTCAGCACTGCGAATATAAATATCACTGAGATTGAATGCTTCTTCCATCTCCATGCCACCCTCAATACAATAACGGGTCAGAAATGCAACGGTGATAATAAAATGATAGGTCAAATTTCGCAGTGGGTTTTGACTGAGTGTTCCCATCTTGTCGCTATCCAATGGCTTAAATAATCGGTGGACAGTTTCCAGATCGCCCCGTTGAATGGCTTTAAAAAACGCCATTTCCCGATCATATGCCAGATGTGAAACTTGATACTCCCGATTTAAAAATGCAACATGTGTCAACTCTTTTTCAATATCCATGGCGTTCCTGCCCCCTTTTTCCTCATTATAGCATATCTTTTCGGAAAACGCAATCAAAAACACGACAAAAATCTGATAAAAATCACCATTATATGATATAAAAGCAAGAAAAATTGTGCTATATTAGTAGTAATGAAAGCATTCTCATGCACAAATTTTATTCAGATTTGATAAATTCAATCGGTCTTTATCGTTCAAAGGAGGATTTTTTATGCATCGTCACATTTTTCAAAAAAGCCTTGCAGCCATCGCTGCAGGTGCTCTGGCAGTCACCAGTCTTGCTGTGCTGCCCTCATTTTTTGCTTCGGCAGCAACTACCATTTTATCTTCGGATTTTTCCAATGGTTCTTCCGGCTGGTCAACCTACAAGGCAAGCGGCGGAAGCTGCTCGATGGGCGTAGAAAATGGAAAATTGGCATTGACCGTCAATAGTGTTGGCACGCTGAACTATTCCGTACAAGTCGGCTATGATGTTGTACCGCTCTATCAAAACGGTGTTTATCGCTTGAAATATGATATTTCTTCTACCGAAGATTGCACCGTTGAACAGATGATTCAGCAGAATGGCGGAACGTATCAGTCTTACACTTGGAAAGGCTTAGATCTGACCGCTGAAACACAGACAGTAGACTACACCTTCACCATGAAGCAGGAAACCGACATCATGTCAAAACTGGTTTTCAACTGCGGCTATGAAGGAAAAGATGTTGCACCGCATACTATTTATCTGGACAACGTATCTTTGGAACTGATTGATGACAGCAAGGTTGACTATACTTCATTTCAGCCATATGAACCGTCTATTATAACGGATCAGGTCGGCTATCAGCCAAACAGCAAGAAAACAGCGGTGTTCCGAGATGTAACCAGTGAAACAACCTTCTCCGTTGTCAATGCAGACACCAAACAGACTGTTTACACCGGAACATTATCCGACAGCATCAACAATTCCCCTGCAAGAGAAACCGAATGGACAGGTGATTTTTCTGCTGTTACAGAACCAGGGTCTTATTATATCACTTGTGGCGATTTAGACCAATCTTACACCTTTACCATTTCAGATAGCGTTTATGACACGCTCTTGACCGACTCTGTAAAAATGTTGTATTTGCAGCGATGTGGAACGGAAATTGAAGATGACACTTTTGGGCATGTTGCCTGCCACAACACAAAAGCAACGATTTATGGCACATCTGAAACTATTGATGTAAGCGGCGGCTGGCACGATGCTGGCGACTATGGACGTTATGTTGTTCCGGGAGCAAAGACTGTTGCAGACCTGCTCTATGCATATGCTGCTTCTCCGTCCTCTTACGGCGATGCAACCGGCATTCCGGAGAGTGGCAACGGTGTTCCGGATATTCTGGACGAAACCCGGTACGAACTGGAATGGATGCTGAAAATGCAGGATGCAAAATCCGGCGGTGTTCACCACAAAGTCACCTGCGAAAATTTCCCAGGCTATGTGATGCCGGAAAACGAAACAGATGCCTTGATCGTAACGCCGATCACAACCACAGCAACTGCGGATTTCTGTGCTTCCATGGCAATGGCATATGAATTCTATCAGGATGTTGACCCGAATTTCGCCAACACCTGCCTGAATGCAGCAAAGAAAGCATGGGATTTCTTAGAAGAAAATCCGAAACTCATCTATGAGAATCCGGAGGATATCACTACCGGTGCTTATGAAGATACCAGCGATACCGATGAGCGTTACTGGGCAGCGATGCAGATGTATCGAGCAACCAGGGACGAATCCTATTTGCAAAACTTTATCGGTTCTGCTGCGAAAACTGGCATGGACTGGTCAACAGTCGGCGACTATGGCAACATTGCCATTCTGACTATGGCAAATCCGAATCAAACCATGTATGCAAAGGCAAAGAAAGCCGTTTTGAAAGAGGCTGACCAGTTTGTTTCTACTGCAAAATCCAGTCCGTATGGCGTTTCCGTTGTTAATTTCAACTGGGGCAGCAATATGACGGTTGCCAATGCTGGTGTAATTTTAGGGCTGGCTTATCAGCTGACCGATGATACTTCTTATTTAAATGTTTCTGCATCAAACTTGCATTATCTGCTCGGCAGCAATCCGATCGGAGAATGCTTTGTCACTGGATTTGGTACAGTTTCCCCGCAGAATCCGCATCACCGCCCATCTATGGCGAAAAAACAGGCAATGCATGGCATGGTAGTCGGCGGTGTCAACTCCAACTTAGAGGACAGTGCTGCAAAGGCATATTTGGCAACCACTGCCCCTGCAAAATGCTACGTTGACCACTCCGAAAGCTATTCTACAAACGAAATCGCAATTTATTGGAACTCTCCGCTCACCTATTTGATTTCCCTGAACAACGCAAATACGGGCAACACTGGAACAGTCGGCGATGTCAATCAAGATGGTGCTGTCAATGTTGCAGACGTGATTCTGCTGCAAAAATACTTGATTCGCAAGGCAACATTGACCGCTGAACAAGGTGTTAATGCCGATATGACAAAAGATAATATCGTTAATGTTGTAGACCTCTGTCTGTTAAAAAAGAACGTGTTGAAAAACAATTCTAAACCAAGTCAGCCTGAAAAGCCAGACAATCCTTCTACCAACGAACCTGATCCAAATGCAACGATGTACGCAAACTTCCGAGCAGGTTCTACCAAAGAATTTATCGCTTCCGATGGCTGGACAAACGGCAACCCGTTTGACTGCTTCTGGAAAGCTTCCAACGCAACCTTCAAAGACAACGCTTTGAATCTGACCATTGACAAAGACCCTACTGGGCAATATCATTACATCGGTGCAGAATACAGAACCAATGATTTCTATTCTTACGGCTACTATGAAACTTCCATGCAGGCAATCAAAAATGACGGTGTTGTTTCCTCATTCTTCACCTATACAGGGCCGAGCGACAACAACCCATGGGATGAAATCGACGTGGAAGTTCTCGGCAAGGACACCACAAAGGTACAGTTCAACTACTACACCAACGGTGTAGGCAACCACGAATACATGTACGATTTGGGCTTTGATGCTTCCGAGGGCTATCACACCTATGGCTTCGACTGGCAGAAAGATTCCATTACTTGGTATGTAGACGGAAAGGCAGTTTACAAGGCAACTTCCAACATTCCATCCACACCGGGCAAAATCATGATGAATGTATGGCCGGGCATCGGTGTTGACGACTGGCTCAAACCGTTCGATGGCACAACACCGCTGACTGCAAAGTATCAGTGGGTGACTTATAACGAAAACGGTCACAAGTAATTGCTTTCTTCTTGCGTGCAGCCCTCCCATAAAACAATTGCTGCACGCAGTGTTTCTGATTTATTCTCCAAAAAATCCCGATACAGTTCCATTCAAATCTGTATCGGGATTTTTTTATTTCTTATTCGATTTCCCAGAGAATCCAGTCGCCTTCGTTCCAGTTCTGGTTCAGCAAAACAGCATCCGCAATTCTTGTCCAATGCTCTTCGCCGTCTTCTGTTCGCAACAGCACTTGATCCATCGGTTCTTCCCCCTCTGGAATGCCCTCGCAGCCGTGATCCTCTTCATAAATCGTGATAATTTGATAGCGTTGTTTCATCGCTGTTCCTCCGGTTTGATTGCTCGCAGCTGCTGCATCAGCTGTTCCGGCTCTTCTGCCTGCATCCAATCTGACATCATACAGATGCCATCCGCACCGACTGCCTGCACCTGTGCAGCGTTCTGTACATGAATGCCACCGATTCCATAAACCGGAATAGAAACTGCTTGTTTGATTTCCTGCAAAAAGGAAAGTCCTCTCGGCGGTAAATCCGGTTTGCAGGCAGTTGAAAAGACATGCCCGGCAATCACCCAGCTTGCTCCAACCTGCTCCGCTCGTTTTGCTTCCTCCAGCTTGTGGACAGAAACCCCAAACGGTACAGACCATACACTCGCCTGCTCTAACTGCGAAACGGAAACCTGCATAGGCAAAGATAGGTGTTCTGCTACAGAAATCTGATGATTACAAATCAGCTGCACGCCCTGCCCCTGACAAATACGCTGTACTTGCTCCGCCAACGCCTGATATGCGGTTTTAGAAAGCTGTTTCTCTCGCAAAATCATCGCATCTGGCTTTGCAGAAGCAATTTTCTGCAACTGCTGCAAATAATCGCCCTTACAGAGGGCTTGATTCGTTACACAGAGTATTTTCATAGCAAATTCGTGTTGATGTAGTCGGTATAAACCGGCTGCATACCCTGTTCCAGAATGGCTTGATGAATTTCAGAAAGGCTTCTGCCGTCTGAAATTTCAAACTGTGCATCGCCCTTTTGCTCTTCTTCCGTATGACCGCCGATTCCGACATTGACACCGGCAGAAATCTTTGTTGCACTGATTGGCAACACATGATCTCGGAAACCTGCCCGTTCTCGGGTAGAAATCGTAATGCTGGCAAACGGCAGGAAAATCCGAACCGCCAGCATCATTTGCAGGAGCTGCGTTTCATGAACATCATTTTCTTCTGTTTTTTCGTGGTTCTTATATGGTCGCAGCCGTGGGAACGACATTGCAATTTCAGCGTGCGGATACTTCTTTTGCAGCAGATATGCATGATATCCGGCTGCAAACATATCGCTCCGGAAGTTGCTCAAGCCCAGCAGTGCCCCAAATCCAACGCCACGCATACCGCCTAAAATTGCCCGTTCCTGTGCATAGAATCGGTATGGCATACAGCGTTTTGCTCCAGCCTGATGCATCTTTTCATAGCAGTCTAAATGGTAAGTTTCCTGAAAGACGGTTACAAAATCCGCCCCGCACTGATTCAAATACTGGTATTCATCGACATTCAGCGGATAAACTTCCAGTCCGATGGTCGGGAAATACTTCTTCGCAATCTGTACCGCATTTCCGATATATTCCACGCTGGATGCAGAACGGCTTTCGCCTGTCAGCAACAGCACTTCTCGCATATCGGTCTTTGCGATCGCCTGCATTTCCTTTTCGACTTCTTCCATATTCAAATGACTGCGGTGAATCTTGTTCTTACAGTTAAATCCGCAATAAACGCACTCATTCTCACAATAATTGGAGATATAAAGCGGTGTAAACAGCTGCACGCAGTTGCCGAAATGCTTTTCCCGTTCTCGCTTTGCCTTTTCTGCCATCTGTTCCAGAAATGGCTGTGCTGCCGGAGAAAGCAAGGCTGCGAACTCCTGCACGGTGCAAGCTGTGCTTCGCAGGGCAGCCTGTACTTCTTTTGCCGTGTACGTTGTCTGTTCAAATGCCTGCATGGCAGCTTGAACTTCTTCAAACATCTGAGAATCCAGCTGCTGCATATGCGGCTGGTAGGTCATCGGGTCGTAAATGGTACGCAAATGAAACTTCCCCCTTAATCCTGCAAAAATCCAGTCAATGGGCTGGATGCTTCTGCACCTTTATCCAAAACTCTGCCCAACTTCGACAGATATGCCAGCCGTCCCGCTTCAATGGCAAGGCGGAAAGCCGTTGCCATTGCGGCACAATCTCCGGCAGTTGCAACGGCAGTATTTGCCATAACCGCAGCAGCCCCCATTTCCATAGCTTCACACGCCTGAGAAGGTGCACCAATGCCAGCATCTACAATGATTGGCAGCTTCATTTCATCAATTAAAATGCGAATAAAGTCTTTTGTCCGCAAGCCCTGATTGCTGCCAATCGGTGCACCGAGCGGCATAATGGCAGCCGCACCGGCATCTTCCAGCTTCCGAGCAGCCACCAAATCCGGATACATATACGGCAGGACAATAAAGCCTTCTTTTGCAAGCTGACGGGTTGCCCGAATCGTTTCTTCGTTGTCTGGCAGCAGGTACTTTGTTTCGTGAATGATTTCTACCTTCACAAAATCACCGCAGCCCAGTTCTCTGGAAAGCCGTGCAATCCGAATGGCTTCTTCTGCATTTCTTGCACCAGATGTATTCGGCAGCAGGGTAATATTTTTCGGCAGAAAATCCAAAATGTTTTCTTTGCTGTCTGCGTTGGCACGCCGCAGAGCAATCGTTGCAATTTCGCTGCCGCCGTATTCCATAACGGTTTGAATCAGGGACAGGGAAAACTTTCCCGAACCCAAAATAAAACGAGAATGGAACGGATGTCCGCCCAACATCAACACATCATCTTCATATTCTTTTTTCTGCATGGAACTTCCTCCTATTTTGTTTTCGAGGACTGACCGCCGCCCATAAAGTGAACGACTTCCAGTACATCGCAATCTTGCAGCATGACTTCCGCATAAGTTGCCTTCGGCACAATTTCCTCATTCCGCTCCACTGCAATGGTACGGAGGTCGTAGTGCTGTTCCAGCAAAAACGCTTGCAGGGAAATGGGTGCGTTCAGCGGGATTTCTTTTCCATTGACACGCATCGGTGACAACTCCTTTTCTATGATAATGTTTGCAAATAGACAGAAAAAGGGCTGCACCCGCAGGTGGTGCACCCCATTTTTTGAAAGCTATGTTGCTATCTTTCAGTATAGCAGATTTTTTGGCATTTGTCAACTGTTTCAATTTTGTATTTGGGGTTGGGGTGATGTTTGGTGGCATTTGGGGAAACCATCTTGCGGATGGTTCGGCAGATACGCTTCGCTGTCTGCCTGTGTGCTGTTCGCCAGTGGTTACGTTTTCCGAATTGGTTATGAGTCTTTCTTAGATTTCGTTTTGTCTGAATTTTCTATGCTCTTAGAATGGCGAACAGCATTTTCATATATTCCTCTTAGATTTCAATATCATCTAATCAATACGTCTGTTAAGGGGGACAGCTTGTCCCCCTTAACAATCCCTCTCCGCCGAGCTGAGCCAGCTCGACCGCATTTTGCCTGCGGCTCTCTTTTTACAGCAAAGTCTTCTTCCGGTCAATAAAGATGGATTTCGGCATTGCCCATACCTTACCGCTCGCTTCGTCTTGATAAATCACCAGTTCTTCTTGTGTTTCTACATGGCTTGCCAGAGAAACAACCTTCCATACACTGCCGTCTTCCTGCTGATACCGGTCGCCTGCTTCTACTGGCTTTTCCGGTTCTGCGGTTACTGGAACGGTTTCCGGTGCGTCTGCATGGTTGACAATATCATCTGCAACCAGAATCATTGAACGAAACGGCTGCATGTGTACATTGACATTGCCGTTATTGACATCGATCGGCTGTCCGCTGATTACATCTACCAGTGCTGGCAGGTGTGTGCCAAACTGCATATCCGAGCAGCAATCTTCCAAATTCAATGCAACATAAACGGTTGTGCCATCCCAATCCTTCCGGAACAGCAACTGCCGATTCCGAACGATTACGGTTTCATAGCTGCCTGTCCGCAGTGCCGGATATGCCTTGTAAATTCTGCCCAGTTTTACCAGATGGCGGTACAAATCCAGATTGCCGCTTCTCTGCAAGTCTGCCAGATCCAGGCATGGACGCAATCCATCATCAGAATTGTTTTCATGCCGACCCTGCACGCCGTATTCACTGCCGTAATAAACGGACGGAATACCCGGCATTGCATACATCAGCGTATAGCACAACGGCAAATACCGCTGATCCACCAGTGTGCTGGCAAGACGATTTACATCGTGGTTATCCACAAAGTTATACAGGTTAATGCCCTGATAAATCCCGCCGTTGCCGAACTGCCGATTGATGGAATAGTTGATTTCAAAATAGTTCTTGTCGTTGTGAGAAGAATAAATGCCCTTATAGCATTCATAGTTCGTGACAGAATCCAGCATTTCCGGATTTGCCCAACGCTTATAGTCGCCGTGGATGATTTCACCCATCAGCCAGAAATCCGGTTTCTTGCCCTTGCAGAAGCTGCGAATCCGCTTGAAGAAGTCAAAGTCCACGCAATCTGCTGCATCAAACCGAATCCCGTCAATCTGGAATTCGTCCATCCAGTAGCCAACCGCTTCAATCAGGTGGTCACATACATGCCAGTTCTTCAGGTTCAGCTTGACCAGATTATAATAGCCATTCCAACCTTCATACCAGAACGGGTCACCATATGGACTAGAACCGCCAAAGTTCAGACCTGCAAACCAATCGCAGTACGGGGAAGCCTGACCCTTTTCCTGCACATCCCGGAATGCCCAGAAATTTCTGCCGACATGATTGAATACGCCGTCCAGAATGACCCGGATGCCGTTCTCGTGCAGCACTTCACAGATGTGCTTGAACATTTCATTCGTTCCAAGTCGGCGGTCAATCTGGCGGTAATCGGTCGTGTCATAACCGTGTTCTACTGATTCAAAGATTGGCCCAAAGTAAACCGCATCCACCTGCATTTCTTTCAGGTGCGGAATCCAATCCAGAACTTTTTCCAGCCGGTTTACAGGTTCTCCACCTTCATTGTGTTTTGGTGCTCCACAAAAGCCGAGCGGATAAATGTGATACATAATGGCGTTATCGTACCAGTTCATAGAAAAAACCTTCCTTTCTCTTTCCATTGTTGGTCATCATCAGAACGCTGCCCGTCCAAAAAACAGCGTCAGCGGCGGCTGCCGGATTTGTCCGGTGTCCCCTCCAGAAAATACGATGCTTCCATATCTGCCACATTCAAAGCCAATGCCAGCGGAAACAGTTCCAAGGCTCTGCCGATCTGGTTACGGTCTTCTGGACCAGAAAAGCCCATATGATACCGAATCGCAAATGCCTCTTCCCGACTCAGCCGCAGAAAGCCCGACAGCATATAGACGGATTTTTCCCCGTGTCCATATGGCATTTCATCCCGAATCGTATAATACGGAACTTTCTCCCAGACACCCTGTTCATTTTTGGCATTTCGATAGTCGACCGCATAAAAATTCACCTTGCAGATGTCATGCATCAATGCCACCAGTGCAACGGTTTCATCCGAATAATCCATGCCATACAGTTCTTTTGTGCGTGGCCGTGCCAGATAATCGACCAGACAATGATAGACATTCAAGCTATGTTCAACCAGACCGCCTTCATAAGAGCCGTGGTAACGGGTACTGGATGGAGCGGTGAAAAAGTCGCTTGCATCGGATTGCAGCCAAGCCAAAAGCTGGTCTGCACCACGCCGGTGAATATGTTCCTGATAGATTTGAATAAAGGTTTCCTGATGGGTCATGCTGTGCCTCCTCTTTGGGGTGTTGTTCTGTGATGTTTCCCATTTATTGTACCATAATTTCCAACAAATTGCAAGGGAGTGCCGTATTTTCTGCAAAAAGAGGGCAAAGTGCTGGATTGGCTGCGAGATCCGAGCCGCAGGCAAATAAAAAGTTTTTCGGTGC